>Ga0181565_10001841_pt1 | contig 16226 bp, 13 predicted proteins | sample 101ome_16_FD_129661 | JGI IMG/M metagenome (GOLD analysis project Ga0181565, IMG submission 129661) | Coastal salt marsh microbial communities from the Groves Creek Marsh, Skidaway Island, Georgia - 101401AT metaG (megahit assembly) | ecosystem: Environmental > Aquatic > Marine > Intertidal... | reverse complement strand
CTCTACGGCCAAAGGAATCAAGAGAGCCAAATCACTGGTGATAGGGGGTCGTGCGAAAGTAACAATTGTAGCCGAAGAAAAGAAAAGAGGCGCCTAAGGGGTTTACTCGCAATATTTTATCTTGATAGCGGCACCCGCAACTACAGAGACCTAAATCATAGGAGGGGGGTTAAAATCGATGGCATCTCCCGACTCTTTTCGCTCTGGGGCGGGTGCTTTAGGCTGCGGTAATTCCTCTTGATTTTTTTTCTTTTTGGCAAAAACAGGATAAATTTTTTTGGGCTTTTTATCTTTCTGTCCGGTCGACTCCAAAAACCTTGTATGATTATAATTTTCTAATGCTTTAAGCTCCAAAAGGGCATTTTTATGTAAATCCCTTAGTTCCTCCAAACGATCCGTAAGTAAGGTTCGTTGTTCCTGCTCTAATCCCGCTCCGGTTAACTGCTTTTCAAAATCACGGACTTTTTTGGCCAATTGTTTAATCTTTGCCAGGATCTCTTCCCTTTTTGAGCCATAATTAAATTTAGGAGAGATATATTTTTTAGCCGTTAAAAATGTCGAATGGCTCCCCTCTTTGATAGAGTCTTGTTCTTTTTTTAAAACCTTCATGTAGCCAATACAGGCTTCAATATCCTGATCGACGGAGTGACCGTTTTCTTTTTGGATACGCAACTGCTTAATTTGCTCCCTTAATTGCTCCATTTCCGCATCCACTTTCCTTTGGGCAAAGGTTTTGTCTCCCGAAACAAATTTATCGGCATCTTTTATATCACTCATAATACTTTTCTTATAAACTATTGCCCAAGAAATGATCGACCTCAAATACAATATGAAAAACTTAGGCTAAGCTGTTATCCAATTTGGTAGAAATCAAGAGCATTCGCCCAAGTAATGTTCTCAATATTTTGGCCGATCAGATCATTGGCAAACTTGCCCAATTCTGAAATATAAGCAGGCTGGTTTTTCTTACCCCTGTAAGGCACAGGGGCCAAATAGGGGCTATCGGTCTCAAGCATTAACTTGTCGACACCCTGAAGTTTAAAGGCTTCACAAAGTGCCTCATTTTTAGGAAAAGTTAAAATACCTGTGAAAGACCCCCGGCCTCCTCTTTCAATCAACTGGACCATTTCATTGGCACCTTCGGTGAAGCAATGAAATACGATCCTCTCCCAGTTTATCCCCGCATGGTCAATTTCCTCAACACAATCATCAAATGCAGCACGGGAATGGATAATCACCGGACAATCCAGTTTCTTTGCCAAGCAGAGTTGGTGGCGAAAAGCTTCTTTTTGCAAGAGGATAACCTGCTCTGCATCCGCAGGCTTCTTGGGCAGACGAAAATAATCCAATCCAATCTCTCCAAGGGCAACCGGTCGAGTATCATCTTTCCAGTATTCTTCTAATTTCCCGGTATGCTTAGGCCAATTCCCATCGACATAGCCTGGATGTAATCCGACTGTGTAATAAATTTGCTCGGGATAATCATGAGCGAGCTTTCGGTATTGCGACCAATCATCGATCGCCGTTCCCACCGTTACCATTTTATCTACACCCATTTCAGTGGCATTCAGCAAAACACTTTCCAGCTCCTCTTTATGAATAAAGCTCTGCAAGTGACAATGTGTATCAAACCAAGACATCTACTCGACCAATACGAAAACTTCTGCCATGATCGCGAATCTAAAACTCTGTTTTGAAAATCTTTTATCTCTAAAATAATCAGAATTATGGAAAATGTAATTATTCTTGGAACTGGATGTGCTGGTTTCACTGCCGGTATCTACACGGCTCGGGCAAACTTGAACCCCTTGATTCTCGAAGGGAAACAGCCAGGTGGCCAATTGACCACAACATCCGAAGTTGAAAATTTTCCAGGTTTTCCCGAAGGAGTCGATGGTTACGACCTAATGAACAACCTTCGTAAACAGGCCACCAAATTTGGAGCGAGAGTCGAAAATGCCTTCATTGACCGGGTAGATTTCTCCGAGGATGTGAAAACTCTATATTCCGGAGAAAAGGCATATCATGCAAAGGTCGTGATTATTGCTACAGGTGCGGCTCCACGCCTTCTTGGAGTGCCCGGTGAGCAAGAGATGTACGGAGGCAAAGGAGTGACGACCTGTGCAACCTGTGACGGTGCGTTTTACAGAAATATGGAAGTGGTGGTGATTGGGGGTGGAGATTCTGCCTGCGAGGAAGCCTTGTTTCTCACACGCTTCTGTTCAAAGGTAACTCTTATCCATAGGAGAGATGAATTGCGTGCCTCAAAAATTATGGCCGATCGTACCCTAGCTCATGAAAAAATTGAAGCCGTTTGGAATTCTGCAGTGGAGGAAGTACTGGCTGGGGATGACGGTAAGGCCCGAGCGGTCAGAGTTAAAAACCTTCAAAGTGGACAAACCAGCGAAATCTCCTGCAAAGGAGTCTTTATCGCAATTGGGCACTTGCCCAACACTCAACCCTTTGAAGGGATCCTTGAATTGGATAGTAACGGCTACCTAGTGCCCTCCGTCGGAAGTATGGTCAAAACCAAGATACCCGGGGTATTTGTAGCCGGTGACTGTGCTGACCATGTTTACAGGCAAGCGATAACCGCGGCTGGAATGGGTTGCCAATCTGCTATTGAAGCAGAGCGTTGGCTCGCGGAGGGTGAGTAACTCCAATTTTTGAGTTAAGGAATTGGGCATGATTGAGCAGGGGGCAAGTGTTGCAACTTACCTATCTCTTTCAGCCGATCAAACACCGGATACCCCGGCACTTGTTTCCGGTTCACTTAAACCAAGTTTTTCCACCCTCTCTTTTTTAGAGCTTGATCAAACCGTAGATCGAGCCGTTGTGGAATTATTAGGTGCTGGCATCCAGCAAGGAGATAAAACCTTACTCTTTGTCAATCCCGGACCTGAATTAATTGTCTGGGCTTTTGCTCTTTTTAGGTTGGGAGCCATTCCGGTGGTCATCGATCCAGGGATGGGGATTCAGTCATTTCTCAAATGCATCAAAAGGACTAAACCGAAAGCCATGGTTGGAGTTAGGCGAGCTTTATGGGTCTCCCGGATTTTCCCTGGATCGTTCAAAACAGTTCGAAAACAATATACCGTAAGGGCTGGATATTATGGGGAAAGACACCCGGGCAATCGATTGGTAAAGAATATCGAAATCTCGCCGGATCAATTAGCTGCCATAGTGTTCACTTCAGGCTCAACCGGTTCGCCCAAAGGTGTGCGGTATTTGTATCGCACCTTTGATACTCAAATTCAGACTCTTAAAAATTCGTTTGGTATGATGCCCGGCGAAGTTGACCTTACCACCCTACCCATCTTTGGACTTTTCAACCCTGCATTAGGAATCACCTCCGTACTTCCCGATATCGATCCAAGAAAACCAGCCAACGCAAATCCCCAAAACTTGGTTCACGCTCTGGTAAATCACCAAATAACCACGGCCTTTGCCTCTCCCGTCATTGGAAAAAAAATCCTTTCTGCATGTGCCGAAAACAACACCCTGCTTCCACATATGAACCGTTTCTTTATGGCAGGTGCACCCGTGCCTCCTCGCCTTGTCAAGGAACTCCAGACCTACCTGCCCAACGGGGCAGTCATCGTCCCCTACGGAGCCACTGAAGCACTCCCCATTTCCTCCACCCATAGTTCTGACATTTCTCGGCACAAAGAATCTATCTTGGCAGGTGAAGGATCGTTGATTGGCAAACCCGTTCCCGGAGCCAAGGTCTGCATTGTGCCATCCATTCAGTCACCACTTGCCGATTACGAGGATAACTATTCGGGCTTACTACCGGGAGAAGTCGGGGAAATTTGCGTTTCAGGCAACATGGTTTCCGATGGGTACGATCGAATGCCTGGTGCCACTTGCGATGCCAGGTTTAAGATCGGAATGAACTCTTATCACCGCATGGGTGACCTGGGTTACTTCGATTCAATGGGGCAATTACGTTTTCTTGGGCGAAAGGTGGAATGTGTAATGACGGCCAACGGCCCCCTTGAAACCGAACGCTGCGAACCATCAATTAATCAATTACCCTTTGTTCAGAAATGTGCCCTGATTGGGCTGGGAGATACTCCCGTTCAAGAACCTTGCCTTGTGATTGAGCCCATTCGCGAAAAGGTCAGAATGTTGGGAGAATTCGCTCTCCGCCGGGAGGTTCTTGATGCTTGTGAAAAAATGTTTTCGGATTTTAGGTTCCAGCGGGTATTTTTTGAGAAAAAACTTCCGGTTGATGCCCGCCACAACGCTAAAATTCATCGACTTGCCCTATCCAAAAAATGGACCAAGCGTGTCAGTCGAAAACCAGGTATTGGTAAAATACTTTGAAGGTTCTAATAACTGGCGGACTTGGTTTTATTGGCCATGCCATAGTACAGAAGTTAGTCCACCAAGGCCATGAGGTCCATGCACTAGGGAGAACAACTTACCCATCAAAAGACAAACTTATCCCGGGTCTGCAATACCATGTTCATGACTTATCCCAATCGGTTCTCTCTCCGGACTGGCTCAAGGGTACTGAAACAATTTTTCATGTGGCGGCAAAAGCTGGAGTAGGTGGCAAGTACGCAGATTACTTCCATGCCAATGTCCTATCCACAGAAAACCTACTCCATGCCGCCAAGCAGTGTGGTGTCCGCCGATTTATCTACACGAGCACACCGAGTGTAGTTTTTGCAAAATCGTCCATCTGTAATGGCAATGAATCCCTTCCTTACTCAACCGAAAACTTTTCGCCCTATGCCACGACCAAAGCTTTGGCAGAAAAATGTGTACTCGATGCGGATGATCCTTCAGGCATGAGAACCATCGCTTTGCGACCTCACTTGGTGTGGGGATCGGGGGATCCACACTTGCTCCCCCGGGTGATTGCTCGGCACAGAGCTGGTAAGTTTAAAATCGTGGGAGATGGAACCAACAAGGTTGACCTCACACATATTGAAAATGTTGTGCATGCCCATCTTTGTGCTTTCGATGCGATGATTGCTGATGCTTCCCTCGGGGGCAGAAAATACTTTATTGGACAAGAGGAACCCGTGCCTCTTTGGCCTTGGTTAAATCAGATATTCTTAGAAATTGGGCTACCCACACTTGATCGGTCGATCTCCTTTAAAACCGCTTATCATCTTGGGCAAGGGATTGAAAAAATATGGGATATCTTCCGTTTAAAAAAGGACCCACCCATGACCCGTTTTATCGCTTGTCAACTTGCTCAAGATCATTGGTTTTCTTCCCAAGCTGCCCGAAATGATTTGAATTATCGTCCGATTATTTCCATGAGCCAAGCAATGGAAAAAACGCTACCATGGTTAAGGCAATTATCTCCTTGATACGGTTCCATGGGATCGGTTCATTTCATAGAGCAAACAAGCCACACTCGCATTTAGGTTAAGCGAACTTGCTTGGCCCTTCATTTGAATTTTTACCCATTCTAGTTTTTGGTTTTTCCAGAACTCACCCAGTCCGCATTTTTCGCTTCCAAAAATAAATACAGGCGATAAAGGTATCGCTTTTTCTCCTAGAAGATCGGAGGTATGTGAACTCGTTGCCCATATGGACCGTTGAGAGTTTTTCAGCCAGGTGTATACCTCTTCCTTGTTGCCCGCCGCAACGGGCAAAGACCCCATTAAGCCCCGGGATGACCTAACCACATTGGGATTAAAAAAATCAACGGCAGGATCCGATAACACCACTCCGGCACCACCCAGAGCTTCTACACTTCGTAAAATTGCCCCTAAGTTCCCTGGCTTTTCGACTTCATCCAAGACCACTAAAGGCCCAATTTCTGGAATCTCGATCGATCCTAGCCTCATATCCCATGAGCAGACCAACCCGATCAAACCAAAATTGGCAGAACGATATGATGCTTTTGCAAAGGCCGCAGGAGAAACCTCGATCGTTTCCACTCCCAGATTATGGAGTTCTTTCAACCCTATCACTTCGCTAGGTGCGAATTCATTTGAAGTGGAATAATAAACTTCAGAGATAGTCCTGCCGGATTGAGCCAAAAATTGAAGCTCTTGCCACCCCTCAACGAAAAACATGCCTCGCTCCTTTCTTCTGCGAGGCGATTCTCTTAGTTTTACCAACTCCTTAATTCTAGGATTGGCAGGGCTATCGATGGAGAAATTCATCTTTCTATAAAAAAGGGTTTTGCCGATCAAGGGCGAGCCCGTTACGAACCATGAATATATGAATCGTGAACCTAAAGGCTTCATTGCACACCCCTACCCCTATCATCACGAGCTTGAGTTAGTCATATCCGACATTACTAATTTGGGGATTGGTGTGGGACGGGATGAAGGTTGGGTCATTCAAGTCCCTTTTTGCTGGCCCGGCGAAAAAGTGAAAGCCAGAATTTTTCGTAACCACAGCAATTATTCGCAGGGAGACTTGGTAGAAGTGATCACTCCTTCCAAGGACAGAATCGATCCAGTCTGTAAATTACATGGCTCCTGCGGAGGGTGCCAATATCAGGGAGCACATTACGAAGCCCAACTTCTCTGGAAGCAACAACAGGTGGAAAACTCGTTGGTTCGGATTGGAAAAGTAGCGGTTTCGGTCCAACCCGTGGTACCCTCGCCCAAACCCTTTGGTTACCGCTCCAAACTCACCCCGCATTATCAGGGTGGTCGACAGGGCGAGGACCTTAAGATTGGTTTTTTAAAAAATGGATCCAGAAGAGCCCTCGTCGATGTTAGCCATTGCCCAATTGCTACCGATGCAATTAACCAAGCCCTACCCGAAGCCCGCGAGGAACTGAAAAAGGCTCCTAAAAAGAAGAAGGGCGGCACTTTATTACTTCGCGAGGTTATGGAGGGTGTGGTTACCAACCCCAAGCAAATGGTAAGTGAGCAAGTGGGCGATCTTATCTTTCATTTTAAAGCGGGAGAATTTTTTCAAAATAATCCTTACATCCTTCCCCAACTGGTCGAATATGTTGTGGATCAAGCCAACGCTGATGAAAATAACCTTTTGGTCGATGCTTATTGTGGTGGCGGGCTTTTTGGGCTTAGTGCGGCCTCCCGATTCCAGCAGGTTGTCGGCATTGAAATTAGCCGTGAAGGGTTTGAAGGAGCTCGCACAAATGCCCAAATTAACCGAATAGAAAACGCTCAGTTTTTCCTTGGAGAAGCCTCATCCATATTTGATGAAATGAAAGGGTTTTCTGGCTCAGCGGCACTACTCATAGATCCTCCCAGGCGCGGTTGCGACCCCGATTTTTTACAACAGGCCATTGCCTTTTCGCCATCCCGAATCGTATATGTATCTTGTGAGCCTGCTACTCAGGCAAGGGACGCTCAGATTCTTTTAGAGGCAGGTTACCGAGCAATCGCGGCACAACCTTTTGATTTATTCCCTCAAACTAGACATGTAGAAAATGTGCTTACCTTAGTTCGCTGAGTTTAGGGACTACTTTTTCGGTCCTGGTTCCAGTTGAGCGATGAATAAATCTGGACCATCTTCTCTCTTTCCGAATCCAGGTTCACAGACCATTCCTTCGAGGTAATCTCTTCCCCCAGATCCTGGGCAATGCCAGCCAAAAAATGATTCTCTAGATCTTCGTGAACCAGTTCTGGCCAAGCACCCAGTTCCAAGGTTCCCTGAACGAGCACCCCCTGCCTTGTTTTTTTCATCGCTGCACCGCCCAGCTTGTGCCTTCCATGTTCGTCCATTAAGTCCCGGCCCACAGGTTCATTAAAACAATCTCCAGGTATGCCCCCTTGGGACTTTTCCGGGCATGGCATCAGGGTGTTTTTTACCCCTTGTTGAACCAAGGCGTCTCCCCATCTTCTGTGGATCTGGGCATAAAAATCCATAGGGGGCACCAGGCTGCCTTTGCTGGACCGGGGAACAATCAAACAATAGGTGAGATCAAGGCCATGACGTACAATACCGCCACCCGTCGGCCTGCGGGTAAGGTTAGTTATTTGCTGACCGGTTTCTTTAATGACCCAGGCGGCTTTTTGTCCATAGCCGAAAGTAATCTGAGGCACAATCCATCCATACCTGCGAAAAATGGGCCCACCCCATTCCTCTGCCCGATTTAAAAGCCACATATCGGTAGCCATATTTTGGGCTCCCGCTTCTTTTCGGTAAGGTAGGTGGTATAGACTCATTTAAAATCTAGGATGGTAAATGCCTGGGTGATCAACATTTTTGCGATACCACGAATATAGACTGCTTGGTAAATGCATCTCATCAAGTTGTTCTTCCAAGGTGGCTGGTTTCGTTTTTACCTTACTTACCAAAGGGGCTAGTTCAAATGTTAGACGGGCTGGCCTTTCTCCCACTTTCTCATGAAAATCCGCTAAGGTGGATGCCTCTAAATATTGATCATCAAATCCAAATCGTTGTAAAATTTTTCGGCCCAATTCGTACCGGGTAACTACTTCCGATCCACACCAATGAAAAAGCCCATTGAGATTGGGTCGCTCGATTAACTCGATCAATAATTGAGCCACATTTTCCGCAGAACTTGTTTGCCTGTACTCATCGGTAAAGAGAGTGGATTTTTGTCCGTTGGCCATTGCGTTGAGGATTCTTTCGTGCGGACTGCGGTTTCCGCGCGGACTGTTTCCATTCAGTAAAGTAATCCGTAAAACAACCAAATTTTGATCCGTAACTCTCAGTACCTGCTTCTCTGCCTCTAATTTTTGTCTACCATATTCGCTCAAAGGATTGGTTGGATCTGTGGAACGGTAGGGCGATGACGAACCATCAAATACCATATCGGTTGAGATGTGCATATGTCTGGCACCAAGGTGGGAAGAAATTTCAGCCAATTTTCGGGCTGCTTCGACATTAATTAAATGAGCCAATTGGGGATTCTGATCGACCTGATCGGGGGATGAAACTGCAGCACAATTTACGATTGCATCGGGCCATTGATCAAAAAGTTCACGCATCACCAAGTCAAAATTGCACAGACTTAATGGTCGAACTTCATATCTTGCCTTAGGTTCAACCCACGGGTGGTTCGAATAAGCCAGCAGCTTGTGTCCTCTGGCCAAAACTTCTTGGCATACTGAAGATCCTAAAAGACCGGTCGATCCTATCACAGCAACTTTCATAATCGATCCATTATAATTCATTCTTCAAAAGGCTCAATACGCGAAGCCATTGGATCGCGACAAGGATAGGTTTCCTTGCTTGCACGGGTGGTTAAGAGAAGATAATGTGATTCCTCTTTAATGAACTTATCCCAACTTGCGAATGCTCGCATCCTAGACCAACCGGTCTATGAACCCGGAAAACCGATCGACGATGTGGCCAAAGAATATGGCCTGCCCTTAGATCAGATTTGTAAACTTGCCTCCAATGAAAACCCTTGGGGGTCATCCGCTTTGGCCCAAAAAGCAGCCACCCAAGCCCTCAAAACCCTACACCTCTATCCAGACGGGTCGGCTCATGCATTGATTCGTCGTTTGATGGAGGTTCACTCCCTCACTCAACAACAATTTGTTTTGGGTAATGGCTCCAATGAAATTATTGAACTCCTTGGTCATGTTTTTTTAGAGCCCGGAGATGAATTAGTCTGTGGAGAATTTGCATTTATAGTCTATAAGTTGGTGGCCCTGCTTATGGGCGCTCAACCTGTCGAAGTGCCCATGCCTGGACTTTCTCATGATCTGGACCTCATGAGAAAAGCAATCACCGAACGCACCAAGCTTGTTTTCCTTCCCAGTCCCAATAACCCAACTGGTTCGGCCAATACCGAAGAAGAGATTTTCCAATTTGTTCGCTCCTTACCTGAACATGTAATTTTTTGCTTTGATGAAGCCTATGCCGAATATTTGGAAGCCCCACCAGATCTGCGCCCCCTCATCGAGGAAGGAAGAAAGGTTATCTGCCTGCGCACATTTTCCAAGATTCACGGCTTAGCTGCCCTCCGAATTGGCTACGGTTACAGTTCTCCGGAAATGATTGGTCTGCTGCAACGGGCTCGCCAACCCTTTAATGTTAACGCGGTGGCCCAAGCGGCTGCGATCGGAGCCCTCGAAGATGGAGACTGGGTATCCCTTTGTCAGAAAAGAAACCGGGATGGTCTCGCACAATTGGCTGCCGGCCTGGACAAGCTGGGGATCGAGTATATTCCAAGTCATGCAAATTTTCTCTTATCCAAACCAGGCAACGGAAGATCCCTCTTTTTTGAACTCCAAAAACGTGGAATAATTACCCGGGCACTCGGACCAGCTCTTGGAGATTACCTTCGTATTTCAGTCGGCACGGAACATGAAAATTTTCGCCTCCTAAATGAACTTGAGCAAGCACTCACTGTTTACGGGGCGTAGTTATGACTCTACTGCATCAGCTACTTTCCTATCCACACATTCTGCTGGTTTTATGGATTACTTTTCTCATCACCGGTCTTTATGTCGGAGTTTTCCGATCGATGATCGATCGTATTCGAGCAGGCTTATCCACCCCACCTGGCGAAAGTACATCATCTGGAAAATTATTAGATTCTATACTAGGCGAACCCAATCATGCCCGCCCAATGCATGTGGAAGCCGCATTGATCTCGGGTCTACAATTATTTTTTGGCGTTTTTTATCTTCTTTCGACCGAGATACAGGTTGGAGAAACCTTCATTCTTCCCCTTGCCTTCGCATTGGCCTTTCTGGCTGAAAGATTATTCTCTGGTACGATCCCCAAGTTACTTGTATCAAGCCCCCAATATCCTATTCATCTGGCGATTGGTTATCCCTTTAGTCTTTTTGCCCGTCTGGTCACATGGCCTTTTACTTGCTTGCTTCTTTTTCTTGAAACCCGCCTAACCCATTCCTCCCAAAACGGAGATGATGGACATGAGGAAGAAAATGAAGTAGCCGATCACATTCGTACCTTGTCAAGGGAGGGCTCAAATTTGGACCCAGACATTGCCGAAATTGTCGGAAATACATTAGAAATGGGCCAGTTGAAGGTCCAGGACATCATGGTATCCCGCAAGCAAGTACAGATTCTGGATGTAGAAGATGGGTTCGAAAAAAACTTAGAAATTGCCAAGTCCTGTGGACATACCCGCTTGCCCTTGTGCGAAGGAGATTTGGACCATTGCCTAGGGATCATCCATGTTAAAAATGCTTTTCGTTTGCTCGACGAAGATTCGACCCAACTTTCCCTACGCTCGATCACCAAGGCACCTGCCATGCTTTCCGCAGAGGATCCCCTACCCCTAGCCTTGAGGAAGATGATGAAATGGAAGGTACACATGGCCCTTGTTGGTGATGAGTTTGGCGGGGTCGATGGTGTCATTACCCTGGAAGATATTTTGGAAGAAGTGGTCGGAGAAATTCAAGACGAGTTTGATACGGATGAAACAGATATCGAACAATTGAATGAGAATTGCTGGAAAATATCCGGCCTGACTCCCTTGCACGAATTACCCGAAGAACTGGGCATCGAGGAAGATCAAGAAGAAGTAACCAGTTTTGGTGGTTTAATTACACAGGAGTTTGGGAAGATCCCTGAAGTTCAAGAGTCCTTAAAACTCAGGAATTTAGATGTCACGATTCTCGAAGCGGATGAAACGAGTATCGGCTTGGCCGAGGTTCGAGTCGTTGAACAGACCACGGATGGGAGTAATCCTGAAACCTCCCAATCAAAATAAATTCAATCCCGGGGAAAAAGGATCATTTTCTGACCTAAGATAACCCCATTCATCCGGTCTCCCCAATCGAGTCTACCACTCCATTGAGTTGTGGCTTCCTGCTTCAAGCATTCAGCAACTTTTAGATGCACACCAGGCATGACTGGGGCAAGCAGTTCATTAGCCAAGCGTAACCCCTCCAGCATTGTCGCTAGACTGGTTGCGAGGGCCTTCTTATCCCCTTCGTCTTCCGACTTTGCCAACTTCCATGGCGATCTTTGATCGGCGTACTTATTAATTGCACGAACAAAACCAATCGCTTCCTCCATGGCCAAGTGAAACTGGTAGGTTTCATAGAATTGCAAAACTTTCGAGGAGGATTCCTGCCACTTTTTATGTAGGGCTTTTTCCAAGTCTTCGGATAATTCCTGAGAGGGTACACATCCGTCAAAATACTGGTGGCACATATGCACCAACCGGCTAACCAAGTTTCCGAGATCATTGCCCAACTCCCCCTTGTAACGGGAGGAAAACCGTTCAAGGGAAAATTCTGCATCCTGACCAACAGTCATTTCCCTCATCACAAAAAAACGAAAAGCATCTGCACCATATTGATCAGCCAGAGCCAGAGGACTCACAGTCTCCCCGGTACTTTTGGACATCTTGGCCCCAGATGTCGTCCACCAACCATGGGCCAAGATTTGTTTGGGCATAGCCAGATTACATGCCTTGAGCATAATCGGCCAGTAGACCGCGTGGGGAGGAGCGAGGATATCTTTGCCAATCACATGAACATCGGCTGGCCAATTATCTCTAAATTCCTCTTCCCCATAACCGGCGACACTGATGTAGTTGACCAATGCATCGAACCAGACATAAGTCACATAGTGGGGATCAAAAGGAAGAGGTATGCCCCAGGACAATCTTCCCAGTGGCCGGGAAATACAAACGTCATTCAAAGGCTCCTTAAGAAATTCCAAAACTTGGGATTTCCTAAATTCTGGCTGTATAAAACCGGGTGTGCTTTCTATATGATCAATTAACCAGTCCTGATATTTGCTGAGTTTGAAAAAATAATTCTTCTCGGTGATGCGTGTTACCTCTCCAAAAATTTCGGGCCAGTCGCCATCCACTTTGTCTTTTTCCTGAAGAAACTGTTCGGCACGTGTGGAATAAAATCCTTCGTATTCCGCTTGATAAATCTCGCCTGCATCAAACAAATTTTGCAAAAGCTCAGTGACCACTTTTTTATGACGGGACTCGGTGGTTCGAATATAATCATCATTCGAAATATTGAGTTTATTGAGTATGTCTTGGAATTCTTCGGCGATTCGATCACACCTTATTTGGGGGTCGATTCCCTCAGCATCTGCACCCTGTTGAACTTTCTGTCCATGCTCATCCAACCCAGTGACAAACTTTGTCTGGGCACCTCCTAGGCGCTTCACTCGGGCAATTACATCCGCAAGTATTTTTTCGTAAGCATGGCCTAGATGAGGAGAGCCGTTGGCATAATCAATCGCCGTAGTAATATAAAAATTTTTCATTTTCAGATATCCTATAGCAGTAAATTTTCAAAGAACCAACCTATTCCCGCTTTCCATGGTTGACTTATAAAACGATTGCCCATTTGATCGAAATATTAGAACGCATTCGTTCTATTTCGATAAGTCAATCTTGTCTCCCCCAACTCTTAATTCAGTTTTTTAGACTGAGCTAACCCTCTCACTCAGCATGAGCGAAAATGAACCTACTGAGTCCAATACCCTTCAGGTTGAAGGATTGTTGGACATCAACGAGAATAAATCTGGCGTTTTACTGGATCCTGCACGCGGAGGTAAAACCACTCCCAACGATCCTTTTTTGCCCAAAGAATTAATCCGGCGATTCAAACTCAAAAAAGGCTCATTTATTCAGGCTGATGGCGTGCAACACGGGAACCGGCCAAGTCCCAAAGTAAAATTCATTCACACGGTCGATGGCCTTTCTTTAAAAGACCGTAAAGCCCTGTTTAGGTTTGATCAACTCACCACAATCCAGCCTAAAGAAAAGCTAAGCCTTGAGAGTAAAGATGGCAGGATGACCACTCGCGTGCTTGATCTATTCTGCCCGATTGGTAAGGGCCAGAGAAGTTTAATTGTCGCCCCGCCTCGGGCAGGTAAAACCACCATACTGCACGATATCGCCAAGGGGATTGAGGAGAACCATCCAGATTGTCACCTCATGGTTTTATTGGTGGACGAACGACCCGAGGAAGTCACTGATTTCCGCAGAACTGTACCTGCAGAAATTTTTGCATCCTCCAACGATGAAGAAGTCAAAAGTCACCTGCGTATGGCAGAGCTCGCCATTGAAAGAGCTAAGCGTCTGGTAGAAAATAAAAAGGATGTTATTTTACTCATGGATTCCATTACCCGACTCTCCCGAGCCTACAATGCGGCATCTGGTAAAAGCGGCCGTACCATGACGGGCGGGTTGGATGTCCGTGCCCTGGAAAAACCCAGGCAGATTTTTTCCTCTGCCCGAAATTCTGAAGAAGGAGGTTCGCTGACCATCGTGGCAACCGCATTGGTTGAAACCGGTTCCAAAATGGATGAATTGATCTTTCAGGAATTCAAGGGTACCGGTAACAGCGAAATTGTTCTTGATCGAAAAATTGCTGAACTACGACTGTGGCCTGCCCTCAACCTCGCATCTTCCGGAACCCGAAAAGAAGAAGATCTGCTCGATCCCAAGGTTTTGGAGAAGACATCCTTTCTTCGCCGTGCGATGTCCCCCATGAAAGTAATTGATGCCACAGAGACCTTGCTCGAACGAATGACAAAGACCAAGAATAACCAAGAGTTCCTCGACCTGATAAAGACAGGATAACGCGTTGACAACATTTACTATAATCCGCATTTTTAAGCCTTTTATTTCCATTTCCACGCACCGGTAACTTCATGCAGAATTTTTCGAACCAATGCCTGGACCTGGCGAGGTCCCTACTCGGCAATAATCTCAAGCATTTAAACCCAGACGGCACCGTCACTCCTGCCTCTGGCGAGACTTCCCGTGCAGACGAACCTGGCCATGCCGCGCTGGCCATCGGTGAGTATTTCCGTGCTTCTGGTGATGTGGAACTCGAAGGTCACGACCTGTTTGACCTCTCCGCACGGTGTATTACCCAACAAGCCTACAACGAAGACTCGCACGAAAATGGTCTTGCTTATGCGGCCCTTGGTCTTCTCTCATTTGGTGCATCCAAGGAACGCAATGCGGTTTGGGAAAGGTTGACCGACCCGACTCGCGAACAACTGGATCAATGCCTGCTTGCCAGAAGCGACCACGAGGATCACTTTCAAGCTTTCAATGTCGCCAAATCGGTTGCTCGCTTTAGTTTTGGTCTCACCAAAAAAGACGAAACTGGAAAAGTGATTGACCGGTTTGTTGAACGGATAGAATCGCAAGGCACGGGTGGGTTTTGTAACGACCACCCCCAAGGCACCCATGGCGTTTATGACCTTTACGGTCTTCTCTCCTTTATTTTTATCCGGCAAGCCTTGCAACTTCATGCCAATGTACATCTAAAGGACAGAAAGCTACCCAAACTGCGCACTTTTGCGGAACGCTACCTCAAGCTTATTCCAGATATGGCCCGTCAGGACGGGCTCGGTTGGTCCTATGGCCGTTCGGTAGGTGCTTATGGTCAATTACATTGCATAAGCTTAGTTTTACAAGCCATGCGCGACCAATGGATCTCTCCAGAGAAACATGCCCTTTACCTGGAGACACTTCGCCGGTTGTTCCAATATTTCTTCGTAACCTACCTGGACCAAGAAAACGGGGAGCTGGTTATTAGGGACGATGAAAGAAACACCGTTCCTAACCACACCACCCGCATGGCAAATTTTGATGCTGCCCGCTACCTTTGCCAATGGTCTCGCTTGGCCAAAGTAATTGGAGGCTCCATGTCGGTGGCGGCTCCGCAAAGATCGGCGACCGGTGGACGCTTCGTGCCCTTTAACAAGACTCACCGGATGGAGCACGGTCTCTTCATGTACCGGGATGAAAACTTGGGAGTACAATATCAACTTCCTTTGATTGGTCCTGGACCGAATCCCACTTCCGATAACCTTGCCTTTCCACATTGTTCTGGAATTTTTGATTGGACGGTCAATAAATACCTCCCGGTAATGCTCCCTGAACTTACTTTTGGGAAAGATATTGTGATACCCTCTTTCTATGGCAAGAACTGTGTCACCGGAATTGGTCTCAAGAAATCCCTTTACTTACGTTTCAATCAACCTGAACTTGTTCGGACCGATGGTTCTTTTGCCAACGGAATTGGTAGCTGCCAAGTTCAATGGACATTTGGCGATGGTAAGGTTTCCTCTGAATTCGTTTTCCAAGTTAAGAACCCGATTTCCTTAGATCGTATGCGTTTGGCCCTTGTGATTGGCTCTCCCCACTCCACTCACCGCCTCGGGACCACTTTGCGTCAAGGCCCAGAAGGTTTACGGGCCAATGTAGTGGTCGATGACTTCCAGGCGAGTTGGTCGGCCTTTGAAACAGTTTCTGAAAACCCAGATTACCGTGGATACGCTGGCAATGTACATTACATTCAATACCTTGCCCGTGATCATGCTTTGAT
>Ga0181565_10001830_pt1 | contig 16284 bp, 12 predicted proteins | sample 101ome_16_FD_129661 | JGI IMG/M metagenome (GOLD analysis project Ga0181565, IMG submission 129661) | Coastal salt marsh microbial communities from the Groves Creek Marsh, Skidaway Island, Georgia - 101401AT metaG (megahit assembly) | ecosystem: Environmental > Aquatic > Marine > Intertidal... | reverse complement strand
TCGATCACTTTCGATGTTGCATCGCTACCGCAATGGTCTTGTCGGTCAGCCTAGCTCTGAGCTTGCTAGCGCTGTAGAGCAGGCTGTTCTGGAGGTGCGGCAACTGGCCGGGCAGCATCAGCTGCAGGCTGCACTGCGTCGGATCTGGGAACTGATTGCCAGGGTCAACCAATACATCGATCAGACTGCCCCCTTCAAGTTAGCCAAGGATGAGACTCAGGCATCCAGACTGGAGGAAATCCTGTATAACTTGGTGGAATCATGTCGCGTGATCGCTGTGCTGCTCCATCCATTTCTCCCTGGCACGGCGGATAAAATCTACCAGCAACTCGCATTGGAAGGTAGCCCAAACCGATTCGAATTCGCTGCCTGGGGCGGTTTATCTCTCGGACATCAGGTGAATAAACCGATCCCTCTTTTTCCCCGCAAGGATCTGCCAGCCTCGAAGTAGGCAGCCAAGGGAAAATCAACCTTCATTTCGGCTCATCGAACCCCTCAAGGGGGGAGGCTGAAATCGGCGTGAGGCGCTTGGAAAGTTTCCCAGCCATCCTCAAGTGAGCTTCCAGCTGGTAGCCTTGTGATGACCGACGACCAGTAGATCCCCCTGATCGCTGGTGAAGACGGCCTGGTGCACATACATAGGGGATTCAACCTCTAGAGCTGCCTTCTCTGCCTTGGGTTCGAGCAGGATCAGAAATCCCTTGCTACTACCTCCGGCGGCTACCAGATGAGAGCCCTCAGGGGTGAATTGAAGCCCTTCTACGAGCCCCTTGTGAGCCTCGCTTTCAAAAGTCCCTACCTGTTTGCCACTTTGGAGCTCGAACCATTCGATCCGTGCCTTGCCACCCAGCCCATCAACATTCTGCACGTGGCCCATGCCTCCGACAGCCAAAGTGGATTGGTCAGGTGAAAAACATAGGGAGCGGATGCCACCTATGGATCGCAGTCGTTGAACCTCGTCCCAAGTATACATGGTCGAGGCGTGCCAACGCTGCAGCAACTGACCGCTTGAGACTTCCCAAATCAGGATTTCCCCAATGCGGTCTGCCGAGGCAATGAGAGCCCCATCGGGAGAGAAGCAGCAGGTATACAGCATGGATGAAAAGCCCTGCGGGCTTTGCGCAGCATGTCCTTCAAGATTGTGGATAAGCCTCCCGGTTTGGCTGTCCCACAGCCTCAGTTTCATGTCATCCCCAGCTGTGGCCAAGGTCATGCCATCTGGTGAAAGCTGCACATCCCGGATCCATTTTTGATGGGCCTTCTGGCTTGAAATGAGGCTGCCACTTTCGACGCTCCACCGATTAAGCAAGCCGTCGTAGCTGACGGACCAGAGGTAGTTCCGACTGCAAGCCACACCCGTGACGTAACTTTGATGGCCTTCCAGCGGTGGGCGGGTTGGTGCCGGCTCCCCAGTGGGGTTGAGGCAATGCACGCGGCCATCTGAACCCCCTGCATAAAATTTCCCATCACATCCGCTTAGCGAGAAAAGGATTTCTTCTCTTCCGTGTTCACGTTGGAGTTCGAGCTTGGGGCTTGCCATAAGGCGGGGTTCCAGTGTCAGTGATCAGATCATCAACTCAAAACTTGGGTAATGGGCTCGATGCCGTAATTGACCAGTGGTATGGGGCGCTGACCAAATTGATAGTGCTTGGTATGTGAAATGCCAACTGCCTCCAGCATGGTGGCAAATAATTCGCCGGCGCCGACCTCTCCTTCGATCACCTCTTTGCCATCGGGGTCAGTTGCCCCGAAAACGGCACCTTCCTGTACGCCACATCCGGCCATGAGAGCACTCCAAGCTCTTGAAAAATGATCGCGCCCGAGCTGTGCGTTAATCTCTGGGGTGCGACCGAACTCTCCCATGACCACGACCAGAGTTTGGTCGAGCATGCCACGTTGCCTGAGATCATCCAATAGGGCGGCAAGGACTCTGTCGAGCTCTGGCACCATCTCTTGGTGAGTTTCGAAATTCTGACCGTGACTATCCCACCAAGCTCGTCCCACACGGATAAAAGGGACTCCCGCTTCAGCCAGGCGTCTGGCCATCATCATTTGTCGGCCAAACTGACTGGGGCCATAGCGTTCTTGAATGGCCAGGGGTTCCTTTTCGAGGTCGAAGAGGGATTGGCTGCTCATCAGCCCTTGAACCCGCGCATAGGCCGCAGCGTGGCTCTGGACCCATGGCGAGGCGTGTTGCTGTGCGAATTGTTTAGCCAGCAGTGCCTGAAGCTCCGCTCTGGCCTGGTGATCCAAATCTGAAAAACCCTCAAGTTTCTTCAAATTGGGTGGCATCAGGGATTGGTTGAGCTCCATCGGTGCATAGCGAGCCCCCAAAAAACTCGGGGTCAACTTTGAGAAATTCCGACCTTCGGTTTGCGAGTAGAAGGAAACATAATCCGGGACTGCGCTGTCTGCGCGGGCCAACTCTTTGGCTAGAATGGCTCCGATATCAGGGTAGCGCATGGCTGGTTCATCCTTACGCCCACGCATCATCATCACCGAAGCGGTGTCGTGACCACTGTCCTTGGTATTGAGTGATCGGATAAGGCAAGTTTGGTGCATGCGCCGAGCCATCAGGGGCATGAGCTCAGATACATGTAACCCAGGAATGGAGCTGGGGATGGAGCCGAAGGGTCCTCCAGTGGATCGTCTTGGTTTAGGGTCCCAGGTTTCAAATTGGCTCGCTCCTCCAGCCAGCCAAACCAGGATAACGCTTCGACTCTTTGCCTTGAGTTGTTGCTGAAGTGGTTCCTGATCAAACAGGTGGGCGGCTCCGGCATTGCCAATCAGGCCGCCGGTGCCTGCCAAGCTCACAGCGAGGCTATTCATGAACAGGCGTCGGCTGAGCTGGTGCTCGGTGGTTGGGCAATGGCCAGGAGGATTTCTTGGGGGTTGCATGATCGATTTCAGTGATTGAATCGGTTTTCAGGTCCGGTCGTCATGGACCAGATAATCGTTCTCCAAATGGAGGTCTTATCCGGCCCGGCTTTCTCTAATACATCCACTAAGGCTTGGGTTTCTTCTGTTTTCGGGGAGCGCTGCAGGATGTGCCAGAAAAGGGCTTGGATTGCCTCTTTGTGTGTGGGTATGCCCGCCAACTCTGATGCTAGCGACGAGCCTTTGGGGTGAAGGAGGGATTCAACCGCCGGGTTGTTGCTCATGTGAAGAGACTCTTCGACGGTGAAATGAACCAGGTCCGAGGACCTTTCAAACCATTTAGCGGTTTCACTCTGTTTGGCTAGCACCTTATCCAGAAGCTCCTGATGTTCCTGCGAGTCAGGGCTGATATCCCTCCAGAGAGCCATGCCTGAGGCGGCCATGTGGACGTTGGCTGCGTATTGCTTAGGGGTGAGGGGTCGGATGGTTTTAACAGCAAAACGGCTCGGAGCAGGTCGCTCGGAAGCATGCCACTGACTCGAGCGCTGATAACTTTGAGAGCTGACTAGGGCTCGAATCAAAGCCTTCATGTCGTAATCATGACCTTGGAACCAGCGGGAGAGCCAAATCAGTAGTTCAGGATGGGAAGGCAGGTTGGCCCCATGCATTTGATCCACGGGTTCAACCAGCCCTCTGCCCATAAACTGTTTCCAAAGGCGGTTGACTGCAGACCGGGCAAAATAGCCTCCCTGGTCGTTAGCCAGCGCCTCCTGGACCAGTAACCTTCGACGGCTGGCTTCAGGCAGGGTTGCAGGCAATTTTTCCTGTTTGAGCTGTTCGAACGTTTCCTTTTCTGCCTGACGATCGGCATCATTCAGGCTGACCAAGGTGCTTGGATTCAAGGCCGGTCGATCTAGAAACCGAAGATCCGCATCAAGGGTCTCTCCTCGAGTATTCTTATAACTGACCTTGCCCTCGCTTCTCTCTGCTACAAAACCGCCGTTATCGAAGGTGGAGGCAAAGAAGGATTTCATCCCATAGTAACTTGCCTGGGTCCAGTGTGGTACATTGGGATGATCATGGCATTGGGCGCAACTGATGTTGACCCCGAAGAATTGCATCGCGACGTCGTTGGTGAGGCGGTCCAGGTCACCGACCCGTTGTTTGAGAAATGCCGTCGCACCGGCTGCTGACTCATTTTGGTAATCAGCAAGGATGACTTCCTCATAAAGTTGCCCCCAAGATCGACCCTCTCGCATCAGGAGTGCGAGGTAAGCCCGAAATTCCTGATGGTCCTCTCCCATTAACAGCCAGTTCAGTTCGGTAATCTGATGTTCGATAAATCCCGGGCTTTCCAAGAGTTGGTCCACGATACGGGCCCATTTGTCACCGCTGGAATCAAACAGGTAGGCCCTTAATTCTGCAGGCGTGGGTGGTCGACCGATCAGATCCAAGCAGAGACGCCTAAGCCTGATCGACTCCTCAGCCAGCGGGGCGGGAAATAAATTGTTTTGTTGCAATCCTGCCAGAATAAAGGAATCGATGACCTCCTCTGCAGACTCATCCAACGATGGGAGGGTTGATTCGGAGCTCGCCTCCCACCATGGAAGATTTGCCTCGCTGGATGAGCTGAAGCTTGTATCGGGAAACACAGCCCCCTGGTTGATCCAAGTTTCAAAGTCCCTGATCTGTTGCGCATCAAGCGCCTTCTCAGGGGGCATCTGGATGTCTGGATCCGTGTAGCGAATGGCCTGCATCAACAGGCTTGAGTCGGCGTCTCCTGGAACCAGTGCGGGTCCGGTGTCACCACCTTCGAGAAGATGCTCCCGTTTTGTCAGATACAAACCTCCTTTGGATTTGCTGCGTGCCTCCGAGTGGCAATCATGGCAAGCACTCACCAGCACGGGACGGATGCGTGACTCGAAGAAGTTTTCGGCCTCAGAAGCTAGCGAAGCTAGGCTCATGTCAGAAGTCAGCCACCCAAAGATAACGGCATAAAATCCCCAGCCCATCCTGGGCTGTTTTCCATGCCCTGTCGACCCAAGGTGGGATGAGACCATGCTGGAAAGGACCTTCATGCTGAATCCCATTATCTTAGTCTTCTTGCCCCTCTGGACAAGCTCAAACGAACCCAGCCTTTGGATGCATCCCCAATTCACCAGGCTACCTAGCCAAGGCCATTACCAAGCACCTGGTCCTTCTCCATGGTTGCATTCAGGCGGAGGATTGGGTTTGCTTAATCACCTTGAATTCACTGAAGTCCCAAACGCGTCCTTCCAAGCTAAAAACCCTTCTTATCCTGGGGCGCATTTCTAACCTTCCCACTGTGTGGTCCAACCTGATTCTGGGCTGGTTGATGGGGCATGCCGAACCCTCTTGGCCGATTCTGGGCTGGTTGTGCCTCGGGGGAAGCTTGGCCTATGTGGGGGGCATGTACCTCAACGATGCCATGGATGTGTCCTTTGACCGGAGCTTTCGTCCTGAGCGCCCCATTCCCGCCGGAGCCATCTCATTGCTCGCAGTGCATTGTCTTGGGTGGGGACAATTGCTCCTGGGTGCCTGGTTGCTGTGGGCGATTGCCAAGGTTGAGCTGCTGCCAATTATGGGCCTGATGCTTAGCGTGGTGACCTACAATGCCCTGCATAAGCATATTGCCTTCTCACCCGTTCTCATGGCGGCGTGCCGGTTTTTCTTGGTATTGATTGGTTTCGACGCGGGGGAGGGAAGTGCCTGGTGGGGAGGAGCTCTGTGGCCAGCTTTGGCATTGGCAGCCTACATTGTAGGCCTGACCTATGTGGCCAAACGCGAGTCAGCAGGTGGTGCGATTGCCTGGTGGCCTTGTTTGTTTCTCTATTTTCCCTTGCTCATGGCCTGCCTCATGCACCATCCATCGCTTTGGCCGGCAATGATCCTACCCTCTTTGCTATTCCTCGCGTGGACTTTATGGTGTCTGCGCCATGTCTTTTGGGGAGGGCAGGTTCACGTCGGGCGGGCGGTTTCAGGTTTGCTGGCGGGTATGCCGATGGTTGACATGCTCTTCATGGCGACCCAGGAAATGGTCTGGTTGCTTGCCACCGGTGGGTGCTTTTTGGCGGCGCGTCTTTTTCAGCGTTTCATACCCGCAACATGAATCACACCTCAGGACATCACTGGCCACCTTTAGCTTTTTGATCCAGCTCTTCGAGTTTAAGACGAACGCTGACGATGTAGGGTGACTCTCCCTCTTCCCAGTGACCATAGGTTGTGGTGACAAGGGTGCCATCTGGCAGGAGTTCTACCCCAGGATAAGCGCAATCTGCAGCTTTGGTATTATCCATCAGCCTCACCCGATACTGCCCTTCCTTCCCCTCCTTGATATCCTCATAAGTTCCCACCCAAGCAACCCAATCGCCCTTGGTGGAGGATTCGTGGGTGGTGTCCCGGAAGGAAATGAAAAGGCGACCATCTGGCATCTGAACCCCAGTATGCCGGTCACCGGTGAGCGATGCGGGGAGTTCCCTGGGTTCGCTCCATGATTTGGCCTCATCGTGGCTGAAAATCACATGAGCATTGCGCTTTCTTCTGTTTTCACGCAGCAGCACTGCCATTTCTGAGCCATCTGGCGATCGGATCAACCCTGGTTCACAAAGATGCACCTCAGACGAGCTGTAAATCGCTTTGGGATACGACCAACTCAAGCCTCCGTTTTGGGAGAAAGTCTGATATAGGGTCATGGTGGGATCTCGTTGCCCTTGCTCGGTAAAAAAACGGCCGTCGTCGTGAAACATGGCTAGGTAATGCCCGGGACCCGTTTTCAGAGGGACCAGGCAGCCCATGACCACGATGCCACCCCAATCGCCCGCTGGTTCAAGCTCGCTCCAATTCATCCCATCATCATCGCTGACCGCAAGGCGAGCCGGGTAGAGCCCGGACCACATGATGATCCTTTTTTTTCCCTCTGCATCGATCACGCGATGAAGTGTGGGGACCTCTTGCGATGTGGCCCATGAATCGGGAGTGGGTAACCTTTCTGACCAGGTCTTGCCTCCATCGGTACTGCGTTTGTAGACGATCGCCCCCCGCCCATGTCCCTTGGGGTAAACGCAGAGCATCGTCTGACCATCTTCCAGGAGGCAGGTGGTCGGGTGGCCCAGGTATTGCCCCGCCTCACGATCCACGACCACTTGGCGATGACTCTCCTGTGCCAGGTCAATCACCGGCAAGGTATATCCCCGCGTCATCGGTTCGGCTCCAAGCAGGCTGGTTAAAGTCAGGCAGATTGAGAGGATACCCCTCAGAACATAATGTCTCGCAAAGTGCCGAGGCTGTCTCGCAAACCGTGGTGTCGAGCAATGGGAATGGTATGGCATGGTGAAGGCAGTCATCCTAAGTGCCTCCTACGATAATCCAACCCTTTTCCTCTTTCGCTCTTGGTGCCTGCGAACGGTAGGGGGGAGGGGAATGATGCTTGATTGACGAGCTGGCTCCTAGCACCCTGATGGGATGATCCGGTGCCATGCATCCCACGTGGCGACAAGTTTTCATCATCTCGTGGCAGCGCGCACGATTTCAGAATCAATGATAGTAGACCCGATGCAGGGTCAGCCCGCATGCAGGAGCATTCATACCACTCTGGGAGCGGTTTTTGGACTGGAGGATTGTTGGGATCATGCTTGGTTCCCACTTGCCTTTGCCAACGGCAATGAGGGTGCCAGCGATGCCTCGGCACATCTTGTAAAGAAAACCGCTGCCCTCTAGCAGGATTATTACGTTTTCGGCCTGACACCGAACCTCACAGCGGAAAAGCGTGCGGACGGTGCTTTCGTAGCCATAATCCCGATTTGAGGCAACCGATCGAAAATCGTGCGTGCCTACAAATTGGGCTGCCGCCTCCTGCATCGCTGGGCGATTAAGCCTTACTGGAACGTGCCATGCCAGGCCGTTCAAAAGGGGATTCATGGCCGGATGGTTCCAGATGCGATAGCGATATTGCTTCCTGCGAGCATCATACCGGGCGTGAAAGCCCAGTGGGACGCGAGTCGCTCGCACCACGCGTACATCGTGAGGCAAGTGCGCATTCATGGCTAAACGCAATTTTTCTGGCGGCATACCAAGCCCTTGGCGAGGTATTTCTATATGTGCGACCATGCCTAGGGCGTGGACTCCCGTATCGGTGCGGCTGCAGCCACAGAGGCGGCTGGCTTGTGGGCAAAACCGGTGTAGAGCCTCTTCGACCACGCTCTGGATACCCAAGCCTGTCTTCTGGGCTTGCCAGCCCTGATAGGCAGCGCCGTGGTAAGAGATGATTAATTTGAGTTTGACTAGGCTAACGCTCAATAGGTAGCGATTTACACTTTTCTTTGGCTGCAAGAAAGGTAAAACGGGCCCATGCATGATTTCCTCCCAATCCGCTCTTTTCACCTCTTTTCCTGTGTGATGGTTTACCTGCTCGGACTCCCAGTTCAAATGGGAGGGCAGGAGAGCGGGGAGGTCGGAGCCAGGGCCCGTATCAAAGCTTCCATGCGTTTCCATGCTTCCTTTGACCGAGGTATGGAAGCTGAGCTTGCCCAGGGAGATCCCTCGATTTACACCCGCACAAGCACCCAGCCAGAGGAGACGGTTCGTCGGGGCCTGCATACGCAGGGTAAGACCAACTGGTCGGCTCAAGGCGGCGTGAAGGGCGGAGCAGCCCTGCATTTTACCGATCGTGATGCCGCCTGGATTTTCTATCGAGGAGAAGAGAATGTGGCTTACAAGAAGAGTGACTGGGAAGGAACAATTTCACTCTGGCTGAGACTGGATCCAGAGGAGGATCTGGCTCCGGGCTATGCCGACCCACTACAGTTGACCACTCGGGCGTGGAACGATGCAGCCTTTTTTGTGGATTTTAATCAGGACGGTAACCCACGTGACTTTCGCCTGGGTGCCTTTGCCGATCTACAAGTTTGGAACCCTGAAAACAAGGATTTGGCCGAATCAGAGCGCCCTCTGCTGCCTGTGAAGGCGCCACCCTTTTCGCGAGATGCCTGGACCCATGTCTGCTTTACTTGGTCGGATTTCAATTCAGGTGACCGCGGAGCTATCGCTCGACTCTACCTCAATGGCAAGGATCAGGGACAGATCACCGGCTGGGATCAACGCTTTACCTGGAAGCCGGAGGAAGCCATGCGTCTCTACCTCGGCCTCAACTACATTGGTTGGCTCGATGAGGTCAGCTCCTTTGACCGCTGCCTTGATGCGACTGAGATTCAGTGGGTTTTTCGTAACCCTGGTGAGCTCCTACCCTGAGGGGGGACAAGCCTTTTCAAGGTTCTTTGCGGGGGCGCTTACTGTAGGTTTCGTACAATCGCGTGTGTCGGCTTTCCAAGGAGCTGGCTCTACCCTTGATCCACATGTGGGTTACCTTGGATCGTATGTCCAGTAGGGGGCCATCGGTGATGATGATGGAAGCTTCCTTGCCTGATTCCAGCGAACCGAGCCGATCAGCCACCCCAAGCAACTGGGCAGGATAAAGGGTGATCCCCTTGATGGCTTCTTCCCTAGGTAAGCCAAATGCCATAGCTTGCGCGGCCGCGTAGGGAAGGTTTCTGAGGGCTGAGGCAGCAAAGCGATCGGATCCCTCACTGAAAGTGACCTGGACTCCAGCACGGTGCAGCACCGAAGGGGCAGTAAATTGAACATCATAACTGGCGGTATCCTGATGAGGCAGGGTGAAGGTGTGCTCATAGATCACCGGGATCTTTAGTTCGGCCAGCTCATCGGCAAGCATCCAGGCATCTCGCCCACCCACGAGTATCACCCGCGTTGATTGGGAGCGGGCCCAGTCTAGCAATGAGCGAATTTGACGGCGTTCATTGGCATGGACAAATAATGGGAGCTCACCCTCGACCCAAGCTGACATGGCCTCCCAGCCAGGGATGCGGGTGGGGGAGGCATCGTGATCCACCGCCTTGGCATACGCCCTGGCTGCATCGAAGAATTCGGTGATTGCCTTGACTTCTTTTTGATGGTTTTTCCGCTGATCCTCGGGGCTTTTCCAGCTCGAAGGATCTTGTAGGAGTGCCTTGGGAGTGTGTCGGATGGTGGCATCTGGCCAGAAGAGGTGGTATCCTGTGGTCGGTTTGACTAACAGCTCCTCAAGGGTCCAACCCTGCAGCTGGATCAAGCCTGATTGCCCACTGAGCTTGCCTCCCAATGGGATGGGCTGGGCATGAGTGATCCCGTTGGCTCTGGCGACAGGCAGGAGTTCAGAGGAGGGGTTCACCGCTCTCCAGGACAGGACCTCAGGTGTCCAGTCACCCACTTCGGTGGTATCCAAGGTGGCTCGAACCGAATTGATTTCAAGCAGTCCCAGGGTAGTGGTCATGGCAATCATCCCAGGGTAGGCATGCAAGCCCTCCAGAACGATGGTCTGGTCAGCAGGTAAGTTGATCTCCTGAGCCACCATCGCGATCCGCTCATCGATAATGAGCATATCACCGCGTTCGATGATGGGATGATTGACAGGATGCAGGGTCGCGTCTTTCAGGAGAAGGGTGGCTGCCTGCGGCTGCAGGCATGTCCAGCCCAGGATCAAGGCTAAGAGGCGAAGTAGCAGTTGGGTCTGTGTCATGGTTTTTGAATAGTGGGGGTCGATGAATCCCGATTTTGTTTGAAAGCCTTAATCATCGCAGTGGAGGATCCTTCCTTCGTCCTGCTTTTCTAGAGCCGGCAGGAAGAAGAGGTCAAAGGATGATGCGTCATGCTCATCCTTGTCGGGGCTGGAGGATGTGGCCGAGCCCTTTCCTTGTGCTTTGGCGACAAGGGCCGCCTTTTCCCGTGCTTTGGCCAGGGTACGATCCCTGTCCTCATGACGATCGAAATACCTGACTCCTTCAATCCAGGTCTCAAGACAAATGGTTGAGGTATCCAAAGGGGACCCAGACCATAGGACAAAGTCGGCATGCTTCCCTGCCTCCAGCGAACCAACCCAACGATCGATGCGGAGCTGCTGAGCCGGGTAGAGGGTGACAAAGCAAAGGGCCTCCTCGGGTGGCGTATCGCCATATTTGACCGCCTTGGCTGCCTCAAGATAAAGGCGTCTGGCAAGGTCGCTGTCATCGGAATTAAATGAAACAAGTGCACCGCGTTGATGCATGAGGCTGCCGGCATATGGGATGGCATCAAGCACTTCAAACTTATAGGCCCACCAATCTGAAAAGCAGGAAGCGCCTGCTCCATGCGCTGCGATTTCATCGGCCACCTTGTAGCCCTCGAGCACATGCTGAAGCGTGCCGACTTGGATGCCGAATTGCTCCATGACTCGCAAGAAGACCAGGATTTCATCCTGGCGGTATGAGTGGCAATGGATCAGCCGTTCCCCCTCAAGTATCTCCATCAGGGCCTCTAGCTCCAGATCCATTCGGGGGCGTTTTGGATTGGAACCATCGTGGAAAGCCTGCCATGTCTGTTGATAGGCAAGGGCGGCAGTGAATCGGTTTTCATAAAACACAGGCACCCCCATCCTCGACTGAGGGAACCGGGTAGTACGGGCCTCTCCCCAGTTGGATTGCTTGACGTTCTCTCCCAGGGCAAACTTGATGCCCGCAGGGGCCTCAGCAAAAATCATGGCATCAGGGCCTGCTCCCCAACGGAGTTTGATCACCGCATTCTGACCCCCAATAGGGTTGGCCGATCCATGCAGGAGGTTGGCTGTGGTCAGGCCTCCAGCCAATTGGTAGTAAAGGTTGTCGGTTTCTGAATTCACCACGTCTGAAACCCGCACCATGGCAGTTGAAGGCATGGTGCCTTCATTGACACCCCCCATGATCATGCTGTGCGAGTGAGCGTCGATCAGCCCAGGAGTCAGGTGCTTACCTTGCGCATCGATGATGACACAACTGCCAAGATCATCCGGTGGCAGTGTGAGGCTTTGGCCGACTTCAAGGATGTGACCATGCTGAATGAGGATGTCCGCATCTTGCAAAATCCCTTGAGGGCCGCAGGTCCAGATGGTGGCATGCCTGATGAGCAGCGTATCGGGGCCCTGGCTCGAAGGGCGATCCTGCAGGGGAGAGCGGGCAAGTCGACGATGGGTTTTGTCCTGCGTGGGATTATCACTTGGAGCAAGCGGCTTCATGTCCTCAGCAGTGGGTTCTTCCATCTCCACCGTGTTTTGACCCTCACCTTTTGCCTGCTCCTTGGTGGCATCAGCATGGTCATGAGCGTAGCGTCGCCCAAGCACCCATGTGGCTTCAATGCGTGCCTCGGGATCAAAATAATCACCCTCGACCACAATCAGGTTGGCGAGTTTACCCGGCGAGAGCGTGCCCATGCTTTCGGAGAGTTGGCATAGCTCGGCTGGGATGGTGGTCAGTCCCGCCAGTGCTGCACCACGGTCCAGGCCCCGGTCAATAGCCTGCTTGACCCGCTTTCGGAATGCCTTGCGATCGTGCAGACCATGCAGACTCAAGGCCACCCGTTTTCCCATCGCGACAAGGAGAGAAGGGTTTTCTGGAGCCCAGTCCCACTGACGCAGGAGATCCAGGCTCACCGCGTCCCAGTCAGCCTTTTCTTTCAAAGAGGGAGCTTGGGGGAAATTGACTGGGACAATCCATGGAGCATCTAGCTGCTTGATTAGATCAGGACGTCGCCATTCTTGACCACTGGCTACCATAATGGGTTTGAGGTCAAAATCGCGAGCAATCTGATGGCTGCGATGGGCCATCAGCACGCTGCCAGGCTCGATCACCACCCTCTTTCTTCCTTGCAGCACAGGCACCAGGGCTTCCATGGAGGGATCGAAACCCTCGGCATGGGGCGATTGCATGTGGTGCTGGGTATCCAGAAGGCTCTGGCGTATCAGGCTAAGGGTCCCCATCAAAGAACGAGGATACTCATCAGGCGAGCTGGCCGAAGCGTCCAGAGCCAAGTGCTGCATCGATTGACCACGAACCACTAGGCGGTTAGGCGAAGTGTCACCAGTCAGGCTCACTGCCCCACTTCCTCGCCATATTCCTTTGGAGGGACTTAGGTGAATGGCCGTGAAGCCAAGCTCACGCCAGGCCCGGCGCTCATCAGCTTCAAGAGACCACTCATCGAGCACATGGTAATCGGCTCGCAGGGTGTGATAGTTGCCACCTGGCCCCTTGTCGCCAGGATCTAGTTCATCACCTGTCATGCCATGGAAGTTCCAGTGTCCTGTCGCTTGATGAGAGGCTGAATCATGAAAAAGCGTGCGGGTGATTTTCGGAGCTTGGCCCTCGGTGGCCATCAGCACGTAGGGATCAATGAAGCCCGGATAGAGGGTCTTCCCCTTCATGTCCCACACCCTTGCGCCTTCGGGAGGCAGGAGGTTTGACTCAGCCATCAGAACCCGTTCGCCTTTCAGCACTAGGGTGGCATTGGTGAGGGTGAGGGAAGGGGAGACGATAAGCCTAGCGCCAACCAAGGCGTGGTAGTCCACTGGGAGAGGGTCATGGCCAGGTGGCTGAATATCCTGTCCCAGCACTCGGAAGGCTACCAAGCAAGCCACAGCGAGGTAGGTCGCCTTCAGCGGTTTGTGTGCGCATGGGGTCTGTTTGGAAAAGCAAAGCATGTCAGGTATCAAGGTGAACCGGAATCGTAGTCAACCCTTTGGGTAATCACCATCCCAAATTGAGCTGCATCGCTTCAATCAAGGGGGCTCGCCTAAAAAATGCCTTGCCACCCATTTTTTTGCCCCCTCCGACTGTTCATCGGAAAGCATTTTACGGGCCATGCGGATGATTTGCATGGCCTCCTCTTTGGTCAAGGATCCACCCTGGTAATCCAGCAACACCTTGCAGGCAAACTGGCGGCAAACCCCCGGCCGGTAATCATAAATTTGACAGCAACGGCCTTTGAGAGCTCGGCATGGCTGCAGAAGCAGATGCCCAGTCAAATCTCCTTCTTCCACCTCCAGTCCAAGGCATTCCATATTGTCAGCTTCAACCCTGTTGCTCAGTTCCACATCAGCAAAGAGCGAGCCATCGCAACAAAGGCCACAGGCTAGGCAAAGAGCCGAGTCATCCTTTTTGCTCGTGGTATTCGGTTTCAAATGTCCCGCACCCTAAACCAGAGGGAGCTGGATTGACAGGCTTCAGCAATGGGATCACGATAACCGCATGCTCTCTAAGGTCTTAAGAAATATGTGCCTGGCTCGTTTTGCCTACGGGTTGATTCCATGCACCCTGGCTGCTTGGACTGGGCTAGGTGTCATGGCTCAGCAGTCATCAGGGTGGCCCGATTATCGTGGACCCTTTGGTAATGGGCACGCCGGAGAGGGGCTGGAGGGTGTTCCGCTGCACTGGAGCGATGAACAGCATGTGACCTGGAAATTGGATGTGCCCGAACTAGGCCTCTCCTCACCCGTGGTATTGGATGGGAAGGTTTGGCTCACGACGGCCACTGAGGATGGGCATGATTTTTTTGTGCTGGGTGTTGAGGCAGAAAGCGGCGCCCTGGTTGTGAACCAAAGGCTCTTCCACAGCGACGACCCGGAGTCCCTGGGCAACGGTAGGCAGGACAACAGTTATGCCACTCCCTCGGCTGTTCTGGAGACGGGGCGTGCCTATGTGCATTTTGGGAGCTTTGGTACCGCTTGCCTGAATGCCCAGACCCACGAGGTGATCTGGCAGCGAGAGGACCTACCTTGTCGGCATTACCGCGGAGCCTCTTCTTCTCCAGTGCTTTTTCAGGAGCTTTTGATCCTCACCTTTGATGGGGCGGATCAGCAATACCTTATTGCTCTCGACAAACACACGGGCAAGACAGTTTGGCAAACCAAGCGCTCGGCGATTTGGAACGACGAGCACATCGACAATGCCATGGTCAGGGAGGGGGATTGGCGCAAAGCGCACAGCACGCCATTGCTGGCTAAGCTCGGTGAGGGCATGCGGCTGTATAGTGTGGGAGCCAAGGCGGCCTATGCCTATGATCCTGCCAGCGGCAAGGAGCTCTGGCGGTTGGATCATGGAGCCTACTCAGCGGCTCCTCGACCTGTGGCCTTTGAGGACCAGGTGATATTTGTGAGCGGTTTCAGCCGCGGTGCTCAGATGGTTTCGGTTCAGAGTGGGGGCCAAGGAGTCGTCAATGAAACCCATGTGCGGTGGGCGCTGGATAACCCTTTGCCAAAGTATGCCTCTCCCATCGTCGTGGATGGCTTGCTCTACTTTGCTTTGGATGAGAGTTTCCTTGTTTGCATGGAAGCAGGGAGTGGAGAAGTCGTCTGGAAGGAGCGTGTGGGCGGTAAGTTTCGAGCCTGTCCCATTTATGTGGATGGAAGGATTTACTTTTTCAGCCTTGAGGGGACCACAACTGTCATCAAGCCTGGAAGGGATTTCCATCTCCTCGCCACCAACCATCTGGAGCAGGGAGTGGTGAATGATGATCCGCGGCGAGGTCCCGGGTTCATGGCTTCGCCTGCAATCGATGGTCAAGCTTTCATCCTGCGGACCCGCCATCATCTCTACCGCATCCAAGAGCCTTAGGAATCAGGATGGATAGGGTCGCGAGCTTCAAAGGCCTTCAGCAGCAAGGATCCATTTTTGATAGATCGAATCGATCTGAAACCCATCCACGCCATCCCTGATGAGGGCGTCGATATCCCTCTTGGCCTCCTGTTCATGTCGCTCGGTTGCATACCGGAAGGTGTTGATGGCAGGAATGACCCTTACACCGGCAGCCTGGAGTTTGAGTATGTCTCCAGGCAGAAGTTGAGCGGGCAGGCCGAACCAGAATCGATGGGAAAGTTCAACCCGATCGCCTTGCCTGATTGCCTTGAGTTCATCAGTGGTGATCGTGAAGCGGGTGTGCTTAAGATGACGGCGCGTGCCAGGGTCCCCTGTGATGCATAAAGAGGCATTTGCCATCCCATGTCGCAGGAGACTTTGCCCGATGATGTGCAGGAATGCAGGGTTCTCTTGCTGGGTCTTCAGATCAAGCATGACCCCAAGACCCAAAGACCGGCAAGTGGCTAGCGCCCTTTCCAGGGTGATCAAGGGTTGGTTTCCTGCCAGCGTGTGCATCGATGTCAATTGCTTGGCAGTCCAATCCATAACCTTACCCTCACGCCCGCAGGCCTTCATCAGATCGCGGTCATGAAAGACCATGGGGACCCCATCCTTACTTTGCTGGATATCCAGTTCCACCATATCGTAGCCATGCAGCGCAGCGCGCTCGATGGCTTTGAGTGAGCACTCGGGGGCATCTGGGGCGATCACCCCGCCGCGATGGGCAATCACGATTGGGCCAGAGTGCAGGCCCCCATTGAGCTTGCGAAAATCTGGAAGTTTTTGTGAGGCCATGTTCTTTTGTGAGACCCAGTTCACTGCTTCCAAAATGAGCATGGCTGCCTGCCCTCGAGTCAAATCGACAGGCTTCGGGATCGAGGCCGGCCACGTGAAATCCTCACCTATCACACCTCGCAGG
>Ga0181565_10001826_pt1 | contig 16297 bp, 14 predicted proteins | sample 101ome_16_FD_129661 | JGI IMG/M metagenome (GOLD analysis project Ga0181565, IMG submission 129661) | Coastal salt marsh microbial communities from the Groves Creek Marsh, Skidaway Island, Georgia - 101401AT metaG (megahit assembly) | ecosystem: Environmental > Aquatic > Marine > Intertidal... | reverse complement strand
CTGCGCTCGCGCGAGACTGGGCTGGCTCCATCGTGATCACCGATTTCGCTGTGAATATGGTTACCGGATTTGCTTGACCAACTAAGGAGTTTAACAGTAGCAAGGTGATGAGTAGTGTTCGCATTGTGTGTTTTCAGCCTATTGCGAGGTTTCCCTCGTTGTTGTTTTGTAATGTTCGCCGTTACTCTATGTCGCCTTATTGAGCGGGGGCGCGGCGTCCCTAAGCTGACGGGCTACACGTGCTAACGTGCAGTTAAGCGCCGACCGGCTCCGGCTTTTGTCAGCTCGCCTTTGTCGACGGTGACTTCGCCATTCACGATAACCCATTCAATGCCGGCAGAGGGCTCATAAGGTGTCCCATAGTCGGCGACTGCGTCCACCGTATCCGCATCAAAGATGACGATGTCGGCGTCCATTCCAGTTTGAATTCGACCTTTATAACGAAAATCTGAAGCAAAGGGTTCGAGCCACTGCGCCTGCTTTAGGCTCATTTTCGCTAAGGCATCGGAAAGGGTGAGTAGTTCCTTCTCTCTTACATACTCGCCGAGTACCAGAGAGAAGGTTCCGGAGATATTAGGGTTACTGAATTGAGCACGACTGAACGCGGGTAGGGCGTCAGTCGATATCATCATGTTGGGCCATTTTAGGGCGGTAACTAGCCATTCCTCTTTCACATAATGATGGTTAACCGCGCCACCTGGGTGATTTTTTGCGAAGTAGTCCCAGCGCTCTTTGTTTAACCATTCCCCTGTTTCAACCCACTGAACATCTTCGTAGGTAATATTAAAGATGGACTGCCAATCTCGCTTGCGAAATACGTCCGCCGATATAGAGGTCCCACCCGCTAAATAACTGAGCGTCTCAGTTGCAACGGGTATTCCTTTCGCGCGCGTCGCGTCAATTCGTTTAAGCCAGTCACCGACGCCCTGCATGGCGTTGTGCGTAATGTGGCAAATGAACACCCCCGTTTCGTATTTTTCAGCCAAAGCGAGGATTTCCTCTAGGCCCGCCGGATCCCCTGGCATACCGCGCCTCACATGCGTAAAAACCGGAACGTGATGCTCGCTGGCCACTTCGAAGATCATTTGGAGCTCAGCTTCGCTGACCGCATCAGTCATATAATCGAGCAATAAGCCAATCCCGAGCCCACCCTGTGCAAGACCTTCGATAAGATGTTGGCGCATCTCTTCGATTTGTTCGGGTGTGGCGACTTGTTGCCAAGTTGGCCCTTTCATGCTCGCTTGTTTATCTTTATAGAAAAAGTAGGGTTGATCGCGCCCTTCGATTACTTTCATGCGGATAGCGTAGTAACCAACCGATGCGCCAAAGTTGAGTCTAGGATGGTCTTGAATTGCGTCGCCGTATAAATAATTTGGATACGCTCCCGCTTCGGTGTCGAGTTGAGTGGTCACGCCGTCTAAGGCATTCAAATCTTGCCCGAAGGGCGTTGGGGTATGGCTGTGAATGTCAATAAAGCCGGGTGCGACCACAAGGTTAGAGGCATCGATTGACTGCACACCGGTTAAGGTATCTGCGCTAATTGCGGCAATCCGCCCTGCTCTTATCCCAATATTGCGCGTTGCATCGAGCCCTGATTCCGGGTCGATGACGCGGCCGTTGTGAATAACCAAGTCGAATTCCGAGCTTAAGGCGGTGATAGGACCTAGGCACAAACTGACAGCGCCGATGATTTTTATGATGGATGGCATGGCGAATCCTGTGGAACTTTAGTTCGATTATGAAAGCACAGTTTGAGGGGCGACTCAAACATCAAGTTCCAACTTTCAGGTCTCAGGTGTAAGGTCTCAGGTGTAAGGACGACGATCTCAATAGAGCTTTGCTGACGTCGTTGACACCCATAGAGTGGCCTAGCTACTCTCTAATCACTTTAATCCAGTCGCCGACACGAGGTTCACCTTCTGGATAAAGCCCATTAATGAGTCTGAGTTGGTCTTCCGCATTGGGCAGAGAAATGTTTGCCGCAAGACTGGCGAGAGTTGATCCGCGTGGGAATTGAATAAACTCCACGAAGTAGCCATCGCCCACCGCTTTTTCGGTAGGGTGAATGGGGCGAAAGCTTTCGATCATGGGAAGCATTAGGCTATCACCGCTGCTGAAATCGCTGGCCGTTCCCTCAAATCGGTAAGCGAGTCCTTTAAAATAAATTACGGCTAGTCGCTTGCTGATTCCGTTGGCGCTTGCGACCGCGGTGTAGCCTGTAAGTCCTGCGTTATCCAGTGTTTTGCCTTCCGTGAGCGAGCCGCTCGCTTGAGATTCCAAGAATGCTTGAGGTGTTTGCTCAGGTGGTTCTCGGGTGAGCGTCAGACTCAGGGACATCATTTTCGCCGGATCCTCGGCGATAATCTGATCAGCGCGCGTTGCCACTGTCCAGTTTTCAGGGTGGGCAAAGGTGAATCCCAGCTTGTTGTGATAGAAACGATTTTCCTCTCGCTTGCTCTGAATGCTGTCGCCCCAAACCAATCCGTCGAGATGCGCTCTGAGTGGTTCGGGTGGAACGAGGTTCTCAACCGCGGCGTCTTCAAGTTGGCTCGCAGTCCGAATGACTTCCTGCAGGCGCTTATCGTTTCGCGGGTGGGTTGAATAAAGGCCATGATAGGTACCCGAACTGCGGCCTGATGCCGCCGCTTTGGCGCGCTGATAGGTTTCCTGATCTTTGAGCACCCCAATGACAGCGAGCAGGGCATCGGTATCGTAACCGGCTTTATGCATGTAGCGTGCTCCCAAGCTATCGGCTTCGAGCTCCATTTCCCGGCCGTATCCACTGATAAGCTGAGCGCCGTACATATCAGTCGCCTCGGCCAAATCGCCGCTGCCTGTTAAGATATAAGCGGTTACCGACAGCACTTTGCTGGTTGTCTTAGCAGTTTTTTGGCGAGCCGAATGGCGAGCCGTAACGTGTCCAATTTCGTGCGCGAGTACGCCAGCCAGTTCGTCTTCGGTATCGAGATAAGCGAGTAGCCCACGATTGACGTACACGAAGCCCCCGGGGGTCGCGTAGGCGTTGATCGCAGGGTTATCAATAACGGTAAAGGTGAACTCCGCGTCTGGCATGTCGCTTACTGCTACTAGTTTCTGGCCCACACGTGACACGTAGGCCTGTACTTCCGGGTCGTCGTAAATGCCGCCCTGTGACTTGAGTTCATCGTACATTTTTTGGCCAATTTCACGTTCGCCACTGCTGGTGCTTAATACGATGTTCGCGCCACCCGTAGCGGGGTTCACCGAACAGCCTGACAGTGATACTCCGAACAAGCCAATTAGAGCTATGCTGATGAAAATGAAGGACTTCATACCGTTTACCGTCTAATAGCTTGCCGATAAAAATTGCAGTAGCTGTTCGCCGATGCCCTCGCACGCCGTACCTTGCACAGGTGCAATGATGGGAATCGGAATAACCACCGCGGGCATGTAGGATTGACCGCTCGTACTCGTGTTTATTCGGCCTACTTCTGCGAGATTGCTGAAATCCCAGATAACCGCTTCGTAATTGGATGCATCGCTCCACGTGCCAAAACCGAAACAGCCCGCACCGGTTGGGCCCACACCGCAGGTCATGGAGCCGGCGGCGTCCACACGTTCTGTGTTGCCATCTATCCAGATCATGTACTGCGTATCGAGCTCTTGAAGCTTGTTGGCTACCGCTGGTTGTCCTAGTAATTCTTTGATTGCGCTTGGATGCATTGGCGCTGTGCGTGGTTCGAACCAAGGATACAGCTGGTCAAGGAACGCCTCTTCTTGAATGATGGCAATGGTTTCGTCACGGCGCTGAATATGTTGGCGAACACATTGAACAAAGTCTTTTTCGGTATCGTAGTCGCTGGCATGGCGGCGACCCAACAGCACGACAGATGAAGCGCCAACGCCCGCTTCCGGTCTGTTGTAGGTCATCTCGTCAATTTTCGCTGTCACGCAACCTTGCAGGGCTAGCGCGCCGGCAAAGGTGATACAGTTGCGTATCAAATTCATTGTGAGTTTCATGGCTTGCCTCCCGACGAGACTGGCTCCGCATCGATCCGGTTCTTTTGCAGCCAAGTTTGAACGGCCGGTACTTTAGGAAAGTTCACGGCGAAGTTGGCGCCCGCGTCCCGGAGCGCTACTACGGCCGCTGCCTCGACGGCCTCCTGTGCCCCGAGCATGAAGGCCTCGGGCGTTTTGCCGTAAGCCGTCATAGACCACTCGCTGATCGGGCTCATATCTGGGTTGTTCAAGGTCACGTCGTATTTGAGCCAGATTTCGTACACCTTACTGTTGGTCTGTGCAGGTATGGCGTATTGGAGGTCGGCGATGGTGGGTATCAGAATGGCGTCGATTCGCGGTAGCTCTGCTGACGACTCGGTTGAGCCCACGTCTTCCTCTTCGTCAAGGTTTTCGGGTAGTGCGTCTAGGTACACGACCTGCTCAAACAGGTGGGTTAAGATGCTTTGCCACAGGGTGACTTGTGCGGCCCCTGTCTCTACCACCCACGAGCGCTCGGTTCTTTCGGCTGGGTCATCCACAAAGGTGTGTGTTTTGAATTCTTCACTTAAGAATACGCCAACTTTTACGGGCAGCGGGTCTAGAACGGGCTTGGGAAACTGGCTTTGAACGACGACTTGGTTAGCCCCGCAGGCAGACAATAGCAATGAGAGCGACAGGACAAACAGCCCTCGTAGCTGCGCCATTTTGCTAGCGATAGTCGTTGAGTCCAACAAATGTACCTCCGTTGCGGAATGTGAGTTCCCGCATGAGCGTCGCAAAGCGTACACCAGTTTGATTAGTGTATGCCTCTGGAGAAAATTGTACAGGGAAACCGACCGCGTGGATTCGCACTTTGCGGGTGCCATCTTCGAGTTCCGAATTCAATTGATCGACGGTGTCGACAACTCGAGCTATGGACTCCCCTGAAAACTCATCTCCTAATACGTATACGCTAATCTTTTTCAGCGGATCATAGAAGCTGCGGATCGCCTGCGTAAGACCTTCAACCGGGCTGGAGTTACTAAAAGGGTTCCACGTACGCAGGTTATTCAGAATAATTTGGCGTCGCGCTGGCGTGTCGGGAATCCATTCCCCCCGATAGCGTGAGAACAAGTAGTTCCCCATATCATTCAGCACTTGTATCCCCTTAACTTCGGGGTAGAGGCTTAAGGTATTCTCCATTTCTCTTAGCATGCGGGGCCAAGCATAAGAAAACATGGAGCCTGATGTGTCGATGACGAAAATAATGTACTCGCTATCTACCGGAATACCCGCAACCAGGTTGTTTTTGGACTGATATTGGAGACCCAGCAGTCTTTGCATTTCTTCGGTCAGGGACTGCTTGGCTTCGGCCAGCTGCTCGATAATGATGGAGTCGCTTGAGCGTGAAATTTTGTCGTCCTCAAAGCGTCCGTTCAGACCGGCGAGTTGCGATCGCAAAATAGCGATACGTTCTTTTATATCGGAGAGTTGTTCTTGTTTGGCATTCAGGTCGCGATTGAAAATGGCCGTTTCTCCACGAATTTCGAACAGCTGGTTTTGCAGATCGGCAACGCGCCCCTCCAAGTTGATGCTGGATTGTTCGAGTATTTGTGGTTGCACGGTTTTCGTGATCATCAAAAGAAGAATCACGGCACCGAAACCGCAGCAGATGACGTCCAAAAAGGAGAGAGAAAAGGGTTCTGTTTCACGTCGTTGGCGTCGCATTAGGGCCAGTCCTTGGATGGGCTAATGAAGGAGCCGCGGGTTGTCTGAGCCAATTGCCAATAATAGGCGGCCGCGAGCGGGTCGCCTTCCATCGGCGCTAAAATCGTGTTTATGGGTACACCTCTTGGCAATATTTTCACCGCATCTCGGAACAACGCTTCGCGTTCCCGACTCGAAATCGTGTTGGATCGCGGTGCCTTTTCACCTTGTGTGGGAAGACCATCGGTTATCAAAAAGATGTTATCGGGTTGGGGGCTCAATTTAGCTAGAGCTTCAAAGGCGGCGTAAAGGTTGCTGCCTTTGCTGGGTAATAGATTGCTCACCGCTTCACCCACTTGCTCCAGCTGCGCTTGATTAGAAACGTCCATCCATCGGTTTGCTGTCTCCGGCAGTACGGCTTGTGCTGTCTCGTTGAAGGTGATCACTTGATATTGAGCCGAGGGCGGCAACTGTGCGGTCAGCCAGCGAACCGTATTCGCGCTTCGCCGCCACTTTGGAGATTGTGCCTGTATCTCTGGGCTCATGTTGCGCAGTCGAATCACGTTGACTATGCGTTGATCCAACATGCTGGCTGAGGTGTCTATCAGGATCGCAATGTGTCTGCCGCCTAGATTGAGACCGGTTAAGTACTGTCTGTTGCCATCTCCAGTGTAATCACGTGCGCTTCGCCCGGCGTTCTTCGCTTCATCCACACGGAGCTTCTTGACCTCTTGTTCCAGCGCGCTCAGTTCAGCCTTTAATTGATCTATGAGTTCATCTTGGCCGTCACTATTCTCATTGAGCTCAGCGATCCGTCGCTCAAGCTCCGTCATTTCATCTTGGATTCGCTCAGCCTCACCTTCGGCTGTCACGACGTCAAGGTTGACCGTGTCGAGTGTGTTTTTGAGGCGCACCAAACCCTCGGTTCCTTCGCGTATATCTTCTTCGAGCAGATTGATTTCGGATAGAAGATCCGCATTTAAAGTCTTCGCTTCCAGCTCAAGGGAGTGGTCTATGATCAAAAACACCAAAACAACGGCGCCGAAGCCGCAGGACATAATATCGAGGAAGCTAAGATTGAAAGTCGTGAAACGCCGCTTCGGTCGAGCCATGGCGTCACTCTTCGAGTTCGATCACGGTCATCATTGCCCCGTTGATATTGAGCTTATCGCCTGCGCGCAGGGTTTGTCGCTGTGTCACAAGGCGACCATTCACGGTGATGAGCTCGGGCGCAGACGTGCTCAGGCGGAGCTCATCTCCGTGGAGGCTGCTGTTCGGTGCGTTAAGGGCGAGCCAGTTCAGCAGGTCTACTGCACGGTGATTTCTCAAGCCCATCAGTCTACAGTTCGCTGTCTTAGCCGGCACAGACTCGGTTTGATCATCGTCTAAACCTTGATTTTGAATTGGGAGCTTATCGATCAAAGTATAAGCATCGTATTCCTGGGAGAGCGCGGCGAGCTGATTTAGGCTCGCGAGTATTGAGTTTTGCGAAACAGACGTCGTGTGCCAATGTTTCGGAAAAAATCGCTGACACCCGTAACCGTGGTCCTCGATTAGGCAGTGCGCATCCTCAGGGTTAAAACGTGCGATCGCATCGATCAGTGGTTGGAAAGCCTGTTTCAATTGCGCACGGGATACAGTGGCAACTTTGCTACCGCACTTGAACTCGATCTGCTCTTCATCAGAGTTGAGTAGCAGAGGTGTTAGTTGATCGCTTAGCACTTGTTCGTCTTTTCCGGAGCGTAGCGCGTCGTAACGTGTTTGCTCGATAAACGACTTGTTAACGTGATGCAAAATTCGGTCGCGCAAGGGCAGGATACCTTGGCCCGCGATGCTCGTGCTTCGTTTTACAACACGTTCACCATTCAACTCATGAATTTCGCTGATGAGCAGTTGCTGAAGTTGCAATTCAATGTGGAGTAATCTCTTGCCCCTGCCATTGAAGGCCGCCAGAATCGCGCTGCGGTGAATCAGTCGATGCGCCTGGAGCGGCGTCGCTTGAAGAACGCCTAAAATTAAGCTCAGTTGTTCATCGGAGTAGTGCCCCGGAACGCTTACTAGCACGCTTTTTTCTTCTCCTCGACTCAACTGACTGAGGTGGGCATGGATCAAGTCCGCGTGATGGCGCGCATCACCTACTTGGGGGTTGAGTGGTTCGACGGAGGGCTGCATCCAAAATCGGCTGAGTGTGAGCCCTGGGTTCGATTTTTGCAGCGGCCAAGCGGAAGATCCGAATCGGTATTCTTGCCCTGTCCAGACAGCCATTCCGGCATCTTCAGCGAGGCGCTCCTCGCTGCCAAGTAAGATATTGCTGTCGCATAAATCGAGAAGGTAGGCGCTCATATCAGTGGTTTACCAGAAATCGAAGGAGTTGCTTATCTGCATAGCGTTGGCACTTGAGAACCAGGCGCTCTTGCGAGTGCTGGAGCTGGTGCAAGCAGAACATGATGATGATACTTAGGACGAGCGCTACAAAAGTACTGTTGAAGGCGACGCCCAGGCTCACTGTAACGCCCGAAATGTCGCCTTCGACCGCTTTGTAGGCCTGACCCAGCGCGTCTCCTATTCCGCGCACGGTGCCGATAAAGCCAATTGATGGAATCGCCCAGGCGATGTAGCGAACCATAGACAGTTCAGAATCTAGGCGGTCGGCTTCAGTTTCGCACTGCTCTCTGACGGTATCGGAAACGGCGGGGATGCTGCCTGTCGTTGCAAAACGCTGTAGCGCCGATGACAGCGTGCGCGCGAGCAAAAAGTCCTGCTGATCTTCCGGCAAGGATTCGATGATTCGACCATACCCCCGGGCGTCCGAGGGCAGCACGCTGGTTCCTTCGGCGATGTTCAGTAAGGTTTGCTCAGTCTGTGCCTGCTCGGCTAGGTTGAGTTTCAGCTTGTAGCCCATTATAGCGAGCGCCCAGAGCAATAGAATAAAGCACGCTTCTTGTTCGTAATCTCGGATCACCACAAACAAACTGCGGCTGGGCACAAAGTCTTGTCCGCTCGCTTGCAGTGCCATTTGAGCCGCAATGTGGGCGTCTGCGCTAGGTCTGACCAAACCGACGTAGACGCCATGTACTAAGATCGTTGCAATTAACAATGCAGCCACCTGAAATAAAAACTCGTTTTTCGTGAGTAGTTTCATGCTTGAATCCTAGATGTCGACAGGGAAGGCAACCGACAAATCCTCGGAAACCTGCTCGGACGCTTCGTAGTCGAGTATCGATGCCGCAGATGGCGCTGCGTCTGGTGAATTGCTCGCAGAGGAGCTCTCTGAAGCGCTTGGCTCGGCCGAACTTGCCACTTGTGTTTGGTCTGTATCTTGCGTCGCGTTATCGCCAGTACTTGTAGTTTCTGGCGCTAATGCGGCTGCTTGGAAGGCAAACAAAACGCCTGCGATTAGGAGCCACTTTACTTCGGGTACATGATTCATTGCACTTCTCCTTACTCAGCGTAGCGAGCGATTCGGAATCCGAGGTCGTCTCGGCCACGCGCGCCGTAGTCGCGGTAGCTTAACCTGAGTTCTGCGAGCTTTGAAAGCGACCAACTGGCACCTTTAATTACGTAGTTGTCACCCGTTTGGTCTCCCATCGGATTAACCAAGGTTTCCTGGCTGGGAGTGGGTATCACGTAGACATCGTGAGACCACTCCGCCACGTTGCCAGCGAGGTCGAAGATCCCATAGGGGCCAGGAGCAAAGCTCGCGACTGGGGCACTCACGATATGTCCATCTTGGTAATCCGCGACAATTCTTCCGGTGACATACGCGCTACTGGCGTCGGCGAAATTTTCTGTGCGATCAGCTGGCGGGAAAGTGTCGCCCCAGAGGAAACGCCTCATCCCGGTCGGCCGCCAGCGCGTCATAAATTCCCATTCGGCTTCGGTGGGTAGGCGATAGCCGAGTGAGTTGGGGTCAAAGCCTACCACGATACCCTCCTCCTCGAGATAAAAGGGGCTTAAATCCTCCTGTCGGCTCAGCCAATTGCAGAATTGCGCCGCCTGTTGCCAGCTGACTCCCACAGCGGGTTGTGTGTCGCGATTCAGGCTGTTCCCTTGCACGGCCCCAGAGCTATGTGCCGCTGCGAAAAGACGAAACTGGGCATTGGTTGTCTCGGTGTTGGCAACGTAGATTGCGCGCTCTAGCGTCACTTTTTGCTCTATCTCGTTAGCTCGCCTACCGGAGTCGCGCCGCGAGCTTCCTGTCGTGAAAGTGCCCGCGTCACGAGGGTCGATCAACTGCATCTCCACACCGATCCTACTTCGATACAGCTGCGGCATCCGTGCCGCGCGAGCCTCTGCCTCGGTAAGCAGTGCGATTTGTATCGTCTGCTCTAAGCCCTTGCGTGGTGTGATCTCAGTTTCGAAGGTTTCGTAGCCTTCAAGCGTTACCAGTACGGTTTGCGCTAGTTCAGGTAGAGCCAAGCGCTGCGGTCCAGTACCCACCAGCTTGCCGTTTATCAATAGCTGCGCTTCTTGGGGGGTAATCTGAAAGCGAACCAATCCGGATGAGTTTGATAGCTGGACCGTTTGTTTATCCGTCGTACCCGGTTCTAACCTTTTCGCTAGGCTCAGGGGCTCGAACCCTGGCTTGCTTATCACGATATCGTGAGTTTGGGTGGGTGCTAGCGACAAGGTGAGAGGTGTGAGTCCGCGATAGGTGTCGTTAACTAATACCGTTGCTTGGCTCGGGACGGATTCGAGAGTAAGCACGCCCGCTGCTGGCCTGAGTGTTACAGGTGCAAGCGCTTGCGATTCGAGCGGCTCGACCTCGATCGTCATTGTGTGATCCTCGTAGGCTGTTTTTCGAAGTTGAATTTCACGGGTGCCCGCAAGTAGGTCTATTACCGATGGTGTGGTTCCCGCTAAGTTTCCATCGATAAAAATCTCAGCGCCTTCTGGCTCTGAGTTGATCTCAACTGCGGCCCAGTTGGGGATCAGTTCAAAGGCGATCGTTTCCCGGATGCCTTTTCCCTTAACGCTGAACGGAATCTCAGCATCCTGATAGCGTGGTTCAGAGACCAAGGCAGTATAGTCACCCGGTGCGAGTTCGGTGATTTGATCAACGATTGATTGCCCATTTACGCGTATTTGCGCTGTTTCTGGTGTGGTAAGAAACGTCACTTTGCCCGGCAGCGATGTGAGCGGTACCGTAATCGACTGAGATTCCGGCTCCGCTACGATAATGTCGCGTTCGACTGGAAAGAAGCCTGGCGCGTCTACCTTGAGCGTATATTCGCCTTGCAGGAGTAGGAATCGTTCGCCCACAGGAATAGCGACACCACCGCTGATCGTGACAGCTCGATTGTCCGTGTCTGGCGTGATGACGCTGAGTGCTCGTGCGTTTAATAAAAACAGTAGGATTAAAGCGATCGACAGCCCCAGAGCGCTGAGCAGAATCGCCCGGCGAGACAGTGTCCGTCTGCCTTGAGTTGGGCGGGCTGAGGGGTTCCTTGCTTCGAAGGAAATGGGTTGAACTTTGCGTTCTGGTTCGGTCATCAAATCGTCTCAGTGCACACAATGTGAAGATTCAGAGTGGTTGAGTTGGGCGCTATCCTGACGGTTTTCAAGATGTCTTTGAAGCCCACACGGGTTCCTCTAAAGGTGTAGTCGCCCGGACGAAGTTGAGTCTCAAGTCGTTTAATCGTGCCCAGCCGCATGTGCCGAACAATAGTCAGTTCGGTTAGACCATCCGATGTCAGAATAACAGGGATTTCCTGATTCGCAGCGTCGAGTAGCGCTTGTATTGCGTCAATTTGCTGTCCCAGTTTTGCTTTAGGTGCAGGCTGCAGGCTCGCGCTCTGTATGAGTGCTTCGGTCGCCGTGGCTACCTTGATATCTTCGAGTCGATTGGGCTCGGCTATCACGGCCTCCAGTCTTTCATGAAGTTCGGCTCTGTCTTGTGCGTTGGGCAGACCCACAACCGCATACTGAACCGCAGGATCAATCTTGAGCGCGGCCTCGTAATGTTGTTTGGCAAGCTGCCATTCCTCATGATTAACGGCGCTTTGGGCAAGCTCTGCCAATTCGCTGAGTCGGTAGGTGGAGCGGGCCTGCTGAAGTTGCGTTTTAGCTTGCATGAGTGCCACAGCATCGCCTTGATAGGTCGCTGCATCTTTGATGCCGCGTTCGGCGGATTGGAAATCGTTTTGTGCTATGGCCCGATAAACATCAGACAGCGCGGTTTGGAAACGCCAAGACTGCCACCCAGTTTCGATCAATTCGGCTTCAGCGGATATGGCTTGGTGTTGTGGGTCGAGCGTAACCGCTTGGCTAATGTGTTCCTTTGCTTCCTCCCAACGCGCTTGGGCGGCGGCGGCTTTGGCGCTTTCTAGGCTTTCTTTTGCGGCCTTGTTATTTTTTGCGCGTTGCCGCAAAGCTTCGGGCTGTTCTTGCTCGGGCGCAAGAACATCAAGGAGTTCAAGCTGGGCTTGCGCTGAGTCAAGCTCGAAATTCTCTAGGTCGCTGATGACGCTTGTTAGTAGGTTTTCGACCCGACTTGGAATGCTCTCGCTTAAGTCGGTGAGGGTGGAAAGCGCGTCCTCGTAGGCACTTGTCGCCGCGGCAAAGTCGCGAGCGCGATAGGACTGATCGCCGTTCTTTGCCTGTTCGATTGCAGCTTGGTACTCGCGCTCAGCCCAGCGATTCACCTCAACATCCAACAAGGCATTCTGTTCGAGCAATAGGCGTTCCAGCACATCTTGCGCGGCTTTTCGGGCCTGCGCTAGCTGGGCCTGTTCGAAGGGTGACAGTGCCTCAGGTGCGGATGTTCCATTCGCGCTTTGTGGTGCTGGAGTGCTTGCTGTCGGTTGCTTTGATTGGGCCTCAAGCCCGACTTGATAATCCGCTTGAGACACCCTCTCGGGTAGCCAAACAAAGACGCCATACAAACCGATCAGCGCCGCCAAGGCCAAGCCAATTAGCGCTGGAGAATTGCGCTTTGGCGCTTCCGCTGATGGCTTGGGTTCTATCGTCTCTGGCTTGAATGGAGTCGGTTCAATTCGCTTAGAGGTCATTGCCCGATGCGTCTCCTTGGTTGTCGCTGCTGAGCTCAGGCAGTGAGCCGATTTCGGTTTCATACAGTTCATCCAGTAAGGCGCGCCATTGAGCATATTGGTCCTGCACGTTACCACTCAGGGTAATCGTTTGGTCGTCAAGCTGTATGATTTGAGGGGTTACCTCAGCCTCCAGAGAGGCGCCCAGCTCCTGCAGAGCTTCCACGTGTATCGCGGCTTCATTGCGTTTGTCTAGCCCGCTCTTAATCATGTAGCCGCCACCCATAATTGCGACGTTGCCCGCTGTTCTGGTCACGGCGTCGCTGCCTTTGGCGGATGCATAGATGCCTGCGAGTACCGCGGCGCCACCGAGTAGAAGATCTTTTCTGGCCTCGGCCTGCACTTGTTCAAGGGCCAGCGCCTCCTCATAGCTGAGCTTGCGCCATTCTTGATAGGGGCCTAGCATCTCGCTGTTAAACTGCTGATAGTAGCCCTGCAAAGTGTCCACATAGAGATGATCGCGCGCTCGGATCTTACGTACCCGCTCAAGCATTGGGTCGCCGTCAGCGGGGAGCTTTTGCAGTGTGTAGCGCGCGTTCTTCTGCACGACGTAATCCGAAAAAGCGGCGCTCGCGAAGCGTTCCGCGAAACGCATTTCGGCAACCTGGCGAACCATGACTCGGTCGCGTGAAGTCAGGTTTTGATAGTTTGATAGCAGGTCGTTTGCAATCCGGTTGTAGAGTGCTTGAAATGCGTCGTGCGTGCGTCGCGTTGTGTTTGCATAGGCGTAGCGCGAGGCCTCTTCTTCGTAGACGCGACTGTTGATCCAGTATCGCCCCGTGGCGTCAAAGGCGTTTATTTCAAGTGCCAATTGCTTGCCGTCCGATTCAAGAATCTTACCGGTGATCATCAGATCTGTGAGTTGATCTTGCGAGGGCACGACGCGCACTGCGCCCCATGCGCCACTCTCCTGTAGCGCCGACATCAAGAGCTGAGGCATAAAGCGCGCTTCAGCCTCTCTCACCTCTGGGAAAACGGGCGCATCGGTTTCTTGGTCTAGGCCCGGATCAAATACCGCAATACTGACATCGAGTAACTCTGCTTCCGCGGGCGGGGCTATTGGTGTTTGCACGCGCGGGATGGAGGTGGTTTTGATCGTTTGCGACACGCAGCCGCTCAGCGTGAGTGCGCTGAGGAGTAGAGCGCCTATGATCCGTTTATACTTGCTCATCCTTGGTTAATCCCTTTGTACTTGCGGTACTCCTCCCACAGACGTTCACGTATCTCTGGGTCGGATTCTCGCATGGCGGCTTCTCTTAGTTGCCGAGCTATCACGTCATCATCCTCGCCGCTGGGTATGTCTGCCGGCGGTGGATATTTCGCGGTGCTCGCTGTTGTCGATGCGCTCTGCGATCGCATTCCACCCCCGCTTCCGGGTGACCCTCTCACACCACCCGGCATCCGCCCATACTCGGATGCTGTTTCGGCCTCTGTTGTTTCGCTGGTGCCAGAGATTGGGCCTTCTCTTTCCGCGCTGCGTTGTTCTGCTTGCGCATCGCGAATGATGTCATCAAACACGCCGGTTGCGCGATCTAGCTCAGCGTCTAGGATAGCGATTTGCTCCGCCTGTGTTGTGGTGCCATCGATTCCAGAGCCGTCTGGGTCGCTGGATTGAAGCGGTGGCAGTTGAGCGGGGCTTTCCGTATTTCGCCTATTATTTTCGCTGGATGATGTCCCGGGTGTTTCTGATGTTTCAGAGGTGCCGGGTATTCCGCTCCTGCTTGCGACCTCAAGCGGTTGATTTGATTTCTTCGAGTCGGTTGGATTGTCATCGTACAGCGTAGGTAGATCTTCGCCAGACGATCCCGTGTCCACAAATCCGGGTTCGCTTGGGGATCCCTCGCTGGTCGCATCTGCAACGGTTTCACCCGAGTTACCCTCGGTCGAGCCGGCGTCGGGTGGTGGCGGGAAAGTTTCTTCGCCGCTGCCAGCCTGAGTCGGTTCTTTGTTCGTTGCGTTTGCGTCACTACCGCTGGATGAGCCTGATTTAGACGCGCTTGGAAGACTCGCAGAAGGGCCGGGAAGCCCTACGTTAGGGCTTGAACTCGAACTCGAACTCGAGCTTGAACTTGAACTTGAACTTGAACTTGAACTTGAACTGGACGGCGGCATTGGCACGGGCAGTGAAACCGAGGGGCTCGTGGGTGTCGTTGCGCTCGGGCAGCCCGAGAGCACCATGAGTGTAGAGCTGAGTGCCAGCGCCCCTGCTATTTTATTCCGTTTCAGGTAGTACATACGATTGCTCGATATCTTGTAGTGTCACGGTTTCTCCGTCTACGATCTTGGGTCGAAAGGTCGCTTTTCTCAGCATTCGGATGAATCGTCCCGTGGCGCCATCCAAACCCTTTGCCACGTCGACCCGCTCAACACTTCGAACGCTACCTCGGTCGGTAACGGTAAAGCTGAGTCGAACGTTGCCATCCTCTTTTGGCACAGCCGGCGGTAACAAGCGTATGGTGTCCAAATCAGGTAGCAAAACGGGCTCGCCAAACAACCGCGTTCTTAGTTCTTTGATACGCGCTTCATCTTCTAGTTCCCCAATCACCTGATCGATTTGTTGATAGACCTCGAAGGCGGCGCGCCGTTGACCTCGCCATAAATTCCAGTCAGCGAGCTGCAAAGAGGCATGGAAGGCTTCGAAACTGACGGGGCCATGTACTTTCGATTCGGTGCGCACTAAGAGCTCGATCACGGACGGGGCGCCTCTATCCGCTTGACGGTAGTACTCATAGAAGTTGCTCTGGATCTGATCCTCGTCAAAGGCTGAACGCCTTTCAAAGGGGCTGATGTCCTCGCCCTCGTCGAAAGTTGTGATCAAAAAATACGTCTGCAATAATCCGCTGAGACTGGTTTTGATCAGGTTGTACTCTTCCTCGTATTCAACCAAATCGGCTAGGGATTTTTCGTAAACGCTGAGCATCTTTGCTAAGCGGTAAAAGTTCTCTTCTCTGGGGTTGCTTAAGAATAAGGATTTTTGCCATTGCGCGAATTCGTTCCAGGCTTTGACCCGCTCTGGACCGGCTGTCAAAGATTCCTCTTGGACTTTGATCAGATAGTCATAGCGCTCATCGGCCTCTGCAAGGTCGCCCAATTCGCCCAAGCTTACGATTTCGGCTTTTAAGAAAGGGATTTGGCTTTTCGTGAAAAGCCCTTCGTTGATCCGGGTCACGTGGGTGCCGCGCTTTAGCACTTGCACGGCACGCTCGTGACGTCCGGAGCGTTGCAGAGCGAGCCCCAGTCCGAGTAGCTCCTCGCTCAAGCTAAAATCGAAGGCTCCGCCCATGGATTCTATGGTGGCGATTCGTTGTTCAAAACGATCTATTTCTTCGGTGTGTAGCGTTGTTTCTTTGGCGTCGTCTGTGAAGTCAAGCTCGACAGATTCCTCCGCCCAGACCGCGTGGGTTGCGTTTAAGACGAGTGCTAAGGTCATACCGGTCACGAATTGTCGAGTAGCCATTGCGTTATCTCCAAAACCAAACCGCGCTGCACGATCGCGATCAAAACCGCGCTTTTGGGGCTTTAGTTAATCTTAGTATACACAAGATACGAATGCAGTCAGCGTGCGGCTCAGAAGATTAGTTCTG
>Ga0181565_10001812_pt1 | contig 16361 bp, 14 predicted proteins | sample 101ome_16_FD_129661 | JGI IMG/M metagenome (GOLD analysis project Ga0181565, IMG submission 129661) | Coastal salt marsh microbial communities from the Groves Creek Marsh, Skidaway Island, Georgia - 101401AT metaG (megahit assembly) | ecosystem: Environmental > Aquatic > Marine > Intertidal... | reverse complement strand
GTTACCAACATTTTTAAGGGTTATCAGGATAAATGGAAGTGTGAGGACCAGATAATCAATGATTTTTCTATGAATGCTTTGACGCATTAATGAATTTTGATAAAAATAAATTATTTTACATTCAAATAAAACCGAATATAAAGTTCAGAATAAACCTCAACTATGCTATGGATAATAATTAACAGTATATAATTTAACCGAATGAAAAAAATATTTCAATTTCAACATAAATTGTCGTGCGGTAGCTATTGTCTGTCGGGTGGAAATTGACCTTCGATAACTTCCATTATCGAGAGTTTTTAGAGCAGTACGAATGGGACTAAATTAAATTTAGGAAAGTGTTTTTGATTCAATTTTTTTAAATACAAATAAGAACCACCATTAATCTAATTCAAACTGATAGCAATCAGAAGAAAACTATTTACTAAGTGAAAATAAAGTCCTCAATAGCATCAAACTCGTATTGAGCGATGTTACGAGCACAGAACTGCACTCTCTGATGATCCATCGTCTCGTTTCACACTACAGCGAAAACAAAAAGCGTTTACATCGCCTAATAAGAGAGGGCAGATGGATTATGGCGGGACAAATTGCCAGTCTATTGGGGGCGTTAGTGCTTGTTCGGGTGCTTACCGAATATTTGGAACCTGCTGAATATGGTCAGCTTGCACTAGGTCTTACGGTCGCAGGCTTGATAAATCAGGTTGTAATGAGCGGTATTTCGCAAGGGATTAGCCGCTATTACTCCATAGCCTCCGAGCGAAAGGACATATCGGGGTACTTAAAGGCTTCAAGGCATCTTTTGATGCTCGCAACGATTGTCGTAGTCGTGATCGCAGTGGCTTTCGGTATCGGTCTGGCTGCGATGGAGCAAATGCAGTGGATTGGGTTGGTTTTCGCAGTGTTGTTGTTTTCCATTTTCAGTGGGTACAACAGCGCGTTGAGTGGAATCCAAAATGCAGCGCGTCAGCGTGCAGTAGTCGCACTTCATGTCGGCATGGATGCATGGTTGAAGATTGGCTTGGCCGTCGGATTCATGCTTTGGCTAGGGAGTGATGGTGTAGCTGTTGTGCTGGGTTACTTTCTTTCTGCGCTTTTGATTACAGGCTCGCAATTGTTTTTTCTAAAGCGACTTCTTTTAACAAATTCGAGTAGGAGTAAATCTCTAGAAATCAACACTTGGTCACAGCAAATGTGGGCGTTCTCCTGGCCTTTTTCTGCATGGGGAGTTTTCACATGGGCTCAACAAGCTTCTGATCGCTGGGCGTTGCAAGCCTTCGCAGCAACTGCCGATGTAGGTCAATATGCGGTGGTGTACCAACTTGGCTTCGCTCCCATCGGATTGTTGGTTGGGTTAATGGTCTCGTTAGTTGCGCCGATTATGTATCAAAGAGCTGGAGATGCATCTGATCATCAAAGAATTAAGAATCTTCATGGCATCGCATGGAGCATCGCCAATGCTAGTTTGGGTTTAACGGTATTCGCATTTCTTGTTGCTTGGTGCTTGCATGATTGGTTATTTCAATGGCTGGTTGCTGAAAACTATCAACCTGTTTCCAGATACTTCCCCTGGATGATTCTTGCGGGCGGTCTTTTTGCTTCAGGCCAAATGCTGTCATTGAAATTGATGGCCGAAATTCAAAGTCATAAACTTTTATACGCAAAGATTGGGTCCGCGATTATTGGCATTGCAGCGAACTTCTTTAGTGCTTGGTGGTTCGGTTTTGCTGGCGTTGTTTTTGGGCTTGTCACATTCTCCGCAGTCTTTCTTGTCTGGGTGGCTTTTGCGTCTTTGCACTTGCCTGGAATTGAGGCGAATGAAAATGCTGGGTTATCATTAAAATGAAAAAATATCTAATTCGAATTAATTGGCTGCTATCTGCTCAATTTGGCCTTGATTTACTTCGTCTTGCTCGTTCGCTGCGTGGGTTTCCTGCCTACATCAAGGATTGGCTAGAATTTCGAAAAACTTATGAAGGCAAGCTCATATTTCTACCGTGCCTTCATGATCGTTACGAGGAAGGCGGCACAACGAAGAGTGAGTATTTTTGGCAAGACCTTTTGGTGGCTCGCTGGATTCACGAAAACAATCCTGAGAAACATGTCGATATCGGATCGCGAGTTGACGGATTCGTAGCGCATGTTGCAAGTTTTCGTGAAATTCAAGTGTTTGATGTTCGCCCGATCACTTCGCAGATACCTGGTGTTTTGTTTCGTCAGGTAGATTTGATGAGCGTTGATTCCTTGCCTAACTCAAGAGGGGGGTATTGCGACTCGCTTTCTTGTCTGCATGCGCTGGAGCACTTTGGTTTGGGCCGTTATGGCGATCCTGTCAACCCGCAGGGCTACCGGCTTGGCCTTGAGAATATGATTAGACTTTTGAAGCCGGGCGGTATTTTTTATCTTTCTACGCCCATTGGCAAAGAGCGTGTTGAGTTCAATGCGAATTGGGTTTTTGATCCAAGAAGAATTCTTCGTATCGCTACAGAGAATGGATTGCGTCTCGATCGCTTGACCGTTTTCAGTCGTGAATCTGGTATCCGAGAGGTCTACCCCCAAGAAGTAGCCTTTGACGAGCTTGCGGCCGCAAACTACAACCTTGGAATTTTTACATTTAGAAATATAGTTGAAAGGACATAAGCATGCCGTTATTCAAAAATAATAACGAAGACAATCGCCAAGCATGGCTCGCAAAAACTCTTCAAGCATTACCTACTGGTACTCGCTTACTTGATGCCGGCGCCGGTGAACTAAAAAATCATAAATACTGTAAACATCTTGATTATGTTTCACAGGACTTCTGTCAGTACCAGGGTTCGGGGGGGGGTAGTCCCGCTGAGGGTTTGCAAACCAAGGTTTGGGACACGACGCGGATCGATCTGGTCAGTGATATCACGCAGATACCGGCAAAGGATGCGAGTTTTGATGCCATTCTTTGCAGCGAGGTACTCGAACATGTCCCTGAGCCCACCTATGCGTTGGATGAATTCACCCGCCTGCTCAAGCCCGGCGGCATCTTGATTCTCACAGCGCCCTTTGCTTCTAACGTCCATATGGCTCCTTACCATTTCTGCAGCGGCTTTTCGAAATACTGGTATGAGCATCATCTCTTGTCGCGCGGCTTTGAAATCCGCGAACTGGATGCAAACGGCGATTGGTATGCATTGTTGCGCCAAGAGATCACTCGGTTGGGCGGCATGGAACGCAGCAAAGCTAATTGGGCTTGGCCGTTGGCGTATCTGTACGCACTTTTGGGCGTAGGTTATTTTGCTATTCGCGGAAAGCAGACCGCGCCAGACCTTGCCTGTTTTGGCTGGCATTGCGTGGCAGTGAAAAATAATTATAAGTATGCATCGGAGCAGTAGATACGACATGTCATGTTGAGAGTTAGTACCCGACAGATGAATAGGGATCCATTGGGTGTACGACCCATTGAACTACTGCTTTTGCTTTCGGTGCTTTTGTTCGCGGTCATGTGGCTTGGTTTCACTCAAAGTCGAGTGTCGTGTGTAAAAAAATGGGCAATCTTGTGGTATGGGTTGCTTTTCTCATCTTTAACTTTTTACATTTTCTATAAAGTAAATTAATTTTCCGTTTATTTTTTATAAATAGTTTTATGACTGAGATTATTCCGCGAATTTTCGGCGGCCTTGGTAACCAACTTTTCGCCTATGCCGCTGCACGCCGTATGGCATTAGTGAATAATGCTATATTGGTAATCGACGATTTAAGCGGCTTCCGCTACGACACGCTATATAATCGTCACTACCAACTCGACCACTTCACCATTCCCTGCCGTAAGGCAATAGCCGAAGAACGCATTGAGCCTTTCAGCCGCATACGGCGTAATTTGCTACGCCACTGGAACCGTCGTCTGCCATTTGAGCAACGTAGCTATCTGGTGCAGGAAGGCATCGATTTCGACCCGCGTTTACTCGATATACGCCCCGCAAAGAGGCTTTATTTGGAGGGCTACTGGCAGAGCGAAGGCTACTTCAAGGACGTGGAGTCACAAATCCGCCAAGATCTGCGCATCCTCCCGCCAACTGATGCTGTGAACCTTGCCTGCGCTGAGATCATCCGACAACGCCCCGCGGTGGCTGTCCACGCACGCTTTTTTGACGAGCCCTTGGATTCAGATAGGACTACAGTGAATAATGCCTCGGAAGGCTACTATGCGCGTGCGGTGCGGACGATGGAGGCGCAAATCAAAAACGCACATTACTTCCTTTTCTCTGACCGCCCTGAGGCTGTCCGTAGCCTTATTCCCTTGCCAGACGACCGCGTCACACTGATCCGAAACAACCAAGGTGACGAAAATGCCTATGCCGACCTTTGGCTAATGACCCAATGCAAATTTTTCATCATCGCCAACAGTACCTTCAGCTGGTGGGGAGCATGGTTAGCTGATTACCCACAAAAGATCGTTATCGCGCCAGAGATTAAAAAGCGCGAGGGTCCAGGTTCGTGGGGTTTTGAAGGTTTGATTCCAGAAAAATGGATAAAACTATAGTAAGCTGTTAATAAATATTATGATTGAATCTACGACTTTTATAGGTCTGGTCTTAATATCTACACCAGCGAAATTTATAAAGTAATGAGTTTTGATAATCACAACTATTACTTCAACACTTCACCGAAATAAGCATCCCATCTGTAATGTAAGTTTTAAACTTTGTACTTGAGGTAAAATGTCATTGACTATGGCTTTGATCCCCCTTCGTGGTGGCTCTAAAAGTATTCCGAAAAAAAATATTAAATCCATTGCTGGAAAGCCCTTGTGTGCTTGGGTCATTCAAGCGGCCTTGAAAGCAAGATGTGTTGATACGGTTGTCGTATCCACTGATTGCGAACAGATTGCCAAAGTTGTAGAGCAAATTAGTTCTGACGTGGTGGTATTAGATCGATCACCACAGCTGGCTACTGATGAGGCCAATACTGAGTCAGTCATGATGGATGTTATGACTCGAATGGATTTCGAGACGCTGATTACCATTCAAGCAACATCGCCCTTGCTAACATCGCTAGATCTTGAAAACGCAATTCAACACTTCGTTAGCGATGGTTTTGATTCGATGCTCTCTGCGGTTAGAACGAAAAGATTCTTTTGGACAGATGACGCTAAGCCAATAAACTATAACTACATGAATCGACCCCGTAGGCAAGAATTCTTGGGAACGTTGATGGAAAACGGTGCTTTCTATATCACCCGCAGAGCCATTCTTGAACAACATAAGTGTCGTTTGGGTGGTCGTATCGGCATTTATGAAATGCCTGAGATCAGCGCTATTGAAATCGATGAGCCCATTGATTGGGGGATAGTAGAGCGTCTGCTAATGGCTAGTAATCAATATGAGGGCGAATAGTGCGTATTGAGAAGCAGATTAAAAACCATCTGATTTTTTCTGGTGATGCGGTAATTGACGCGCTTCGCAAGATTAATGACAACCAGTCGCGGATTATTTTTGTAGTCGAAGACAATGGCATCCTTATTGGAGCTCTTAGCGATGGCGATATCCGCAGGTGGCTTACAAAATCTGTTGAATTTGATTTAAATGTGCCTGTTGATCAGGTCATGAATTCTGACTTTGTCGCCTGTCTAGTTACTGATTCCTATGACGCCATCGCCCGGCATTTTGATCATAAATGCGAAATTATTCCCCTAACCGACGATTTGGGGCGATTCGTCGCCTTGGCGCGACGTGCAGCACAAGGCTTTCAGGTAGGTGAGTTTCTCATTGATAGCGATCATCCCACTTTTGTAATTGCAGAAGTTGGTAATAATCATCAGGGCGATCTTGCGTTGGCCAAAGAGCTTGTGGATCTTGCCGTCGAATCTCATGCGGATTGCGTAAAGTTTCAGATGCGTGATTTGGCTTCGCTATATATTAATCAAGGCAAAAATGCCGATGCTCGCTTTGATCTTGGATCACAGTACACATTGGATCTTTTAAACAAGTTTCAATTGAGCCCGGATAAGCTTTGCCAAGTATTTGACTATGCGCGTCAGCGCGGGATTATGCCGCTTTGCACTCCCTGGGACTTGAATAGCATCAAGGTCCTTAACGAATACGGTTTAGACGGTTTTAAAGTTGCTTCAGCTGATTTCACCAACTTTGAAATGCTCCGTGTCCTGGCTGAGACTAATAAGCCATTAATATGCTCCACTGGGATGAGCACGGAAGCAGAGATTAATGCCACAGTTGACGAGCTCAGACGATTGGGCGCCTCTTTCTCCTTGCTCCATTGTAATTCTACTTATCCCACTCCATATAAAGATGTAAACCTCAATTACCTGCCGCGCCTTAGGCAAATCGCCGGTACTGTAGTGGGTTATTCGGGGCATGAGCGCGGCTATGAAGTCCCCTTGGCAGCCGTAAGCATGGGCGCACGGATTATTGAAAAGCACTTTACTACGGACCGTTCGCTTGAAGGGAATGATCACAAAGTGAGTCTTTTACCAAATGAATTTGCTGAAATGGTAAGTTTGATTCGTAATATTGAAGAAGCCATGGGGCAGGGCGGCGAGCGAGAGATGACGCAAGGTGAGTTAATTAACCGGGAGAACCTAGCAAAGAGTTTAGTGATTAAACAGGACCTTCCGATGGGGCAAATAATTAAGCGAGACATGGTTGAAGTAAAAAGCCCAGGGCAAGGCCTTCAGCCCAATAAAATTAATGAACTCATTGGCAAACTAGCTTTACGTGACTTAAAAGCGGGTGATGTCTTTTTCGAGTCTGATCTAAAACCAAACTTGCCAAAAAAAAATCACTATCAGTTCAGCCGTCCTTATGGAATACCTGCTCGTTATCACGACTATCAATCGCTCATAGATGGAATGCAGATTGATTTCATCGAATTTCACTTGAGCTACCACGATTTAAATGTTGAGCTTTCAGATTATTTTGATACTCCTCTACCGATCGACTATGCAGTACATAGTCCAGAGTTGTTTGATGGTGATCACATTCTTGACCTTGCAAATGATGACCAAGATTATGTTGCACATTCTATTGAGAAGCTTAGGCGGACAGTTAGAGTTGCTACTGACTTACAAAAATATTTTTTATCATCAGAAAAGCCCGTTTTGGTACTCAATGCTGGTGGATGGTCTCGAATGGGATTTTTACCAATAGAGAAAAGAATCGAACGTTACAATCGAGTTGAGGAAAATTTAGAGAAAATTGACCTAAGTTCAGTGCGATTAGCGATTCAGACCATGCCGCCGTTTCCATGGCATTTTGGTGGGCAAAGCCACCACAACTTATTTGTTGATGCCGACGAAATCATCGATTTCTGTACACGTACTGGGCACCATATTTGTCTAGACGTCTCTCACTCTATGATGGCCTGTAATTATTACAATTGGGATATTTCTGAGTTCCTCAAAAAAGTTCTGCCTTTTACCATTCATTTACATATCGTTGATGCAAAAGGTATTGATGGCGAGGGTGTACAGATTGGTAAAGGCGATGTTGACTTCAACATGCTTAGTGATTTGATGAATGCTTATGCGCCCGGCGTTCAATTCATTCCAGAGGTTTGGCAAGGTCACAAAAATAAAGGAGAGGGGTTTTGGGATGCGTTGAGGTTTTTGGAAAAAATTGGTTTTTAAAGGGTATATTTTTTGAGAGATCATTTTCGTTTTCTTTAACACCATCTTCTACTTGATATTTATTGCTAAAAGACTTTGGAGTTGTTTTATTCGAATTACGGCTTAGTAAATGTAAAAAGAAATTTTAGATAAAAAATTTCCAAGTAGAAGATAGAAAATTTATATATGTTAGATAATAAAAATGAAAATATTGATTGTGGGTTTAGACAGAAAAGCTCAACACGAAAAGAGCTTATCATTGGCGTTTACTAAGTTAGGGGAAAAAAATGAAATTTTTGGATACGGTAAATATCTTGAAGGTTTCTCAGGTTATTTATCGGAAAGGTTTCTTATTGGACCAATCATAAAAAAAATAAATTTTGATTTATTAAAAATCGTTGAAAGAGAGAAACCAGAAGTCGCCTTTTTTTATCGAGCACTGGCTATTAAGCCAAGTGTATATTTGGAATTAAAAAAAAGGGGTATAAAAATAATTTTTTACAATCCAGATTCAATATTTGGAAAAAATGGAAAAAAAGTTTTTTGGAGATGGTATAGGTCATCATTAAATTTATTTGATATCAATTATGTATATAGAGAAGTTGACAAAAGAGATCTAATTAAAATGGGGTACTGTAATACTAAGATTTTGACGTCGCATTACGTACCTTGGCTTACATTTGTAGAAAAAATTAAACCTTTTGAAGAAAAAGAAGTTGATATAGGTTTCTATGGCCACTGTGAAGATGATGAAAGAATACATGTGGTAAGAGCGTTAGCAGAAAAGTTTGACAAAATTGAGGTGAACGGAAGGTACTGGAATAAATATTATAACCATGAAGAAACAAAAAATATAATTACAGGGGATGGTTTATGTATAAAAGATTATGTTGCAGCAATTAATAATACGAAAATATGCTTATCGTTCTATTCGACATGGAATAGAGATGACTATACGCGTAGAGTTTTCGAGATACCTGTGTGTGGATCAATCTTGGCAACGCCGTATACTCCAACTCTTGGAAATTTATATAACCAAGAAGAGGCTTTATTTTATAGCAATATAGATGACTTAAAATTGAAAATAGAGATAATATTGAAAGATAAAAGACTATGGTCAAAAATGCATAATGCAGGAAGAGCAAAAGCTTTAGTTTCAGGTTATGATATAAAAAGTACCGCACAAAAAATTCTAAGAGATATTGATTCAATATGGTAAAAATAATAGACATTATTATCATTATTGTATGGTCTGTCCGAAATATTATTACGTTCATACTCATTCCAACTAGAGTCGTACAAGTTATAAAATCATTGATTTTCTATAAAAAAATTAGGGAATCAAAAAAGTCTGATGTTGCTGTTATAGTTAGTGGTTATAAGTCGAGTGATGTCATTATTGATATAAAAGAAAATAACTATGATTTATATACTAATTCAAGTGGTTACTTATCTTTAAAAAGAAATAAGGTTGATAACTATATTTTACATTTTCAAGCTCCTTTTCACGAGCCATTATTAAAAGAGAGCTATAAAAAAAGACTCAATATTATTAATGAATTATACAGCCCCGAGTTTTTGATTGGATCATTCCAGAACAATATGCCGTTGCTCTTTCCGCAATCATATCTTCTATTTAAGAGTTGGCCCTTTTTGAAACCATATAATGGACCTGCATTTTTAATTTGGCTTACCTACAAATTAGGATACAAAAAAATTTACCTCTTCGGAATTGAGGGGACACAAATTTGCGGCTCAGTTTTAGGTTCAAGTAGTCAGGGTAATATATACTCTACCAATATTAAAGATATCATGCAAATGTCTAGTTTAATGCTCTTTGAATACAATAAAATATTTGATATTCTATTTAGTAATAATATAGAAGTGCATCAAGCTTCTAAAAGTTCATGGATTCAACCGATTAAAGAAAATAGAATCGTTACAAATATTGATGATTCATGGTCAAAAAAAGTGGATTGAATTGTATGTTTTTTTCTAATCGAAAATGGATAAATACCCCTCTCAATTATATAGGCTACCAATCTCTTCGTTATTTTTTTTCATATATTTGTAATTATTTAAGTATTCGCAACAAGCAATCTGATCTTGCAAGAAACGGTTATATCGTAATTAATGATTTTCTATCTCAACGCTCTCTAATCGAACTGCAGCAATATTTCGTTTCATCAGATACAGAGTCCTCCTTTGATGAATCTATTCAAGACGCCGGCACGTTGGTGGTGAGACAATCTACAACAATTGATGGTCCAGTAGAACTTAGGCCTTCGCTACATGAAATCTACAATACTCTAAGTACTTTTAATGATTTCTTCAAAATATCGCTAAACCAGAAAATATGGCTTGACAAAATCTATAATACCAAAGACGCTTGCTCGCAAAACGATATCCATTGCGATACATTTCATGCTGCATTTAAAGTTTGGTACTTTCCATTTGGCGTGACAAAAGATCAATCTCCTCTTTGTATATATAAAAATACACATCAGTTTTCTTTTAAGAGATTTTTTTTGGAATACATATGCAGTATTAGTGCCACTGAAGATAGTGAGCATAGTTGGAGGTTACCTAAGAAAGGTTTTTTTTCTAGTCTTGCGGGTGATAAAGTTTATTTTACTTGTGAACCAAATACTTTTGTAGTTGCGAATACTATGGCGTTTCACCATAGATCAATTTCATTACAAGATTCAATTAGATATCAAGTTCATTTGTCACTCCCTAGAGAAGCATTTAAATGTTTTTATCGTCGATCTTCTTGACATGTTTATAAGTAAAATTCTCTACAAAGCCTATCTATTAGGCGTTAAAAATAAATTTATTTATATTAATGGGTACAAATTGCTTCTGCCATATTCTCATCCTCTAATGTTTATAAATCGGTTTTATCCTTTATATGACTTGTTTATAGGTGATTTAGCAAAAATTATTCCTAGCGATCAGTATGTTATTGATGTTGGTGCAAATGTTGGTGATTCAATACTTAGAATGTTTTCTAAAAATCCATCCTTAACCTATTTTGGATTTGAGCCCGTTTCCCAGTTTTTTGATTTAGCTAAAATTAATTTGTCAGCGGCAAATAAAATTAATTCAAAAAAAATTAACCTTAATAAAATTAGTGTTGGTACATCTAATGTCTCATCGTTCTCGATTTCTAATGGAACAGCAAGAAAGTCAGATTCACCAAATGGTAATAGTCAAGTATCATTAGACGATTTTACTTTAAATTTGGATTCTCGCTGCGGGTTAATTAAAGTTGATACTGATGGGTTTGATTGGGATGTTTTAAAATCTGGACATAACTTAATTTCTAATGATCTTCCATTTCTATTTTTCGAGGCTCAAGTAGATTCTGATGCGCACTACCAGTCATATCTTGAGCAGATACATTTTCTTTTCCAGTTAGGTTATTGCTTCTCTATATTTGATAATTTAGGTAATTTTATTTGCCATTGTAAGGATTATTTGAGTGTTCTGAATTTTTTGAAATTACTCAAGATGGCTCCGGTTTATCCATTCAAAATACCGTATTTTGATTTTTGTGCATCTCATGAAACTAAATTTGATGAGATTGTTGAGATTGTTGAAAAATTTAATGCGACAAGATAATTTAAATTTATTTACTCTTAGGTTAACTAAATCGGGTTAATTTAGTGGGACGTCATAACCATCAGGAGTTATTTTATAAAAAATGTTTACTCGTTCTGTAGAAATAGAATATTTAATATTTTGGGCTCAACTTGGAAAGTTCCATGTAAGGACTAAATTTTAGTCTTTGTTTTTTTCAATGCTTTTAGACTTGGTAATACCTGACTTGAGCCTGACTGCAGGTGGTCCGACGAGAACCATCACGCAGTTATCTTCAGCTCTTGCCGCCTTTACTGGACTTGAGGTTAGGCTTATTAGTCAAGCGATCGAGGGTTCAGCTATCTTGTTGCCATCAGGAACCGCTGTTAAAACTCATATTGATAAAACCACGAGCCCCTTAAGTTTTAAACTTGGGCTACCAGCTCTGCGGGTCATGGAACGTGCTTTGTCTCAGAAGCAGCCGCAGATTCTTCACTTGAATGGAATATGGCATCCGCTCCTGCATTGGTGTGTCCGTTATGCCAAACGGCATGACATACCCTATATTATTCAGCCACACGGTATGTTAGAGCCATGGGCACTTGAGTGGCGTGCGGTAAAGAAACGTATTGCCTTAGCGGTTTATCAGCGTAGTGATTTGGAATCTGCGACGCTCTTAGTCGCTACTTCGGAACAAGAGGCCAATAATTTACGACGTCTCGGATTTAACAATTCGATAGTGGTGATTCCGAATGGTGTTGATCTCGTCGGATTGAAACTTCCGTCAACCACTAAAGCTGCCCTTCCAAGAGCGTCCCGTTATGCTCTCTTTTTAGGTCGAATTCATCAAGTAAAAGGCTTGGAGAATTTGCTCAGGGCTTGGGCAAGCCTTCGACCAGAGGGTTGGGTTCTGCAACTTGCTGGACCAGATGAGGCTGGACACTTGGGGTATCTCGTTGGGATAGCTGAACAGTTAGGGATTAGCGATGAGGTGCAGTTTTTGGGTGAATTAGATGATCGAGCGAAATGGACTATTTATAGGGGAGCTGATTTGTTTGTCCTGCCGAGCTTCAGTGAGAACTTTGGTGTTGTTGTTGCGGAAGCTTTATCGCAAGGCCTACCTGTGATCACAACGACTGGAACACCTTGGGAGGATCTTCGAACCTACGGCTGCGGGTGGTGGGTTGAGCCAAGCGAGGCGGGGTTGCGGGATGCTCTTAGAGAAGCGTTCAATCAGCCGGCTAATGGTTTAATCAAAATGGGCGAGCGTGGGCGCCAATATATTCAACGGTTTGACTGGTCGGTGATTGCTAGTCAGATGTTTGATGCCTATCGGTGGGTGCTTGGCCAGGGCGAACGGCCTTCTTGCTTGTTCAAAGAGTAAGCATAACGAGATCCAGAGTAATTTACGTTTGGACATAAGATTTTTCTATTATTGGCTTTAAGGACATTTGATGTTTATTTTAGGTATTAACGCGTTTCATGGTGATTCTTCTGCATGTCTTTTAAAAGACGGCGTTTTGATTGCCGCTGCTGAAGAAGAGCGTTTTCGCCGAGTCAAACATTGGGCTGGGTTTCCATCTGAGGCGATTCGCTGGTGTTTGGAAGAGTTTGGTATCTCTCTTGCAGATGTGAGTCATGTTGCATTGAACCAAGATGCGCAGGCGAACCTAAGTAAGAAAATCGTTTTTACTCTAAAAAAGAGGCCCGATTTGGGGATGTTGCTCGGTCGATTTCTTAATAAGCGCGCGCGCGCGAGTGTCGGTGAACATCTTAAGGCGGCATTTCCTGAGTCTACTTTTGCGGGAACTGTGCATGCGATTGAGCACCATGCTGCCCATCTTTCTTCTGCTTTTCATGCTTCGCCGTTTGATGAGGCAGTTGTTGTGTCTGTTGATGGATTTGGTGACTTTGCCAGTTCAGCTTGGGGTGTTGGGAGTGGTATTGAAATTAATGTTGAGGAGCGTGTTTACTTTCCGCACTCTCTGGGCATTTTCTACCAAGCGCTTACTCAGTTTATTGGGTTTCCTAACTATGGTGATGAATATAAGGTAATGGGGCTGGCACCGTATGGAAAGCCAGCGTACTTGGATCAAATGCGCCAAATCGTGATACTGAAAGCTGATGGTGGTTTTGAGCTGAACCTCGATTACTTTCGTCATCACCGTGAAAAGATTGAGTACGATTGGGAAGGCGGTTCGCCTTCTGTTGGTATGTTGTTTTCTCCCGCATTGGAAAAGCTATTGGGGCCGGCTCGAATCAAGAATGAGTCACTAACTGAGCATCACAAAGACATCGCACATTCCGTGCAGGCTATGTATGAAGAGGCCTTTTTTCATTTGCTGAATACATTACATTCTAAGCATCCAATGGATGCGGTAGCGATTGCCGGCGGGTGTGGAATGAATTCTGTCGCGAACGGAAAGATTCGGCTACGTACGCCCTTCAAAAAGGTTTATGTGCAATCTGCAGCAGGGGACGCTGGCGGCGCGATTGGTGCTGCAATGACGGTATGGCATCAAGTTGGGGGTGATGCGGCGAAGAAGCGTGGTTCGGTTCATGATCATGCTTACTGGGGTCCTTCGTTTACCGATGAACAGATAGGCCAATTGCTTGAGACTCAGAAGTCGCGCATTGAAGTGGAAGGTTGTGAGATCGACCATGTCAGTGATATTGCCGAGCTTGCTAATAAGACGGCGACGGATGTAGCAGATGGAAAGGTCATTGGCTGGTTTCAGGGGCGCATGGAGTGGGGGCCACGTGCGTTAGGTAATCGCAGTATCGTTTGCGATCCACGGCGACCGGACATGAAAGATATCCTCAATCTTAAGATCAAACGACGTGAATCATTTCGACCCTTCGCGCCATCCATTTTGCGTGAAGCGGTGCCGGACTGGTTTGAACAAGACGATGATGTTCCATTCATGATGCAGGTATACCAAATTCGTGAAGAAAAGCGCGCGCAAATTCCTGCGGTAACACATGTGGATGGGTCTGGGCGTTTACAAACGGTTTATGAACATACTAACCCTCGCTATCACGCATTAATTTCGGCTTTTAATGAGCTAACGGGGGTGCCAGTGGTTTTGAATACATCATTTAACGAAAATGAACCAGTTGTATGCAAGCCAGAAGAAGCGCTTGAGACTTTCCTGAGAACCAAGATGGATGTGTTGGTGATGGGTGGATGGATGGTGCGTCGAGGTTAAGAAGGTAACGTCACTTTTTTATTGAAAAGCAAAGTGCTCAGTTTTAAGAAAATCGATATAAGACTTCTTTTGTGATCGTTTTTCTTAGGCCGATCAACCAATCCATTTATTGCCAATTCTGATAGATTTCAAGTAGATTTGATGAAGGTTTCAATTATCACAGCAACATACAACTGCGTGTCAGTCATAGAAGATTGCTTGGTTTCGGTTGCAGGGCAATCATATGAAAACATCGAACATATTGTAATTGATGGCTCTAGTACAGATACAACACTAGAGGTATTGCAGAATCATAGACATGCATTAACAAAAATAGTTAGTGAACCAGATGGTGGTATTTACGACGCTCTTAATAAAGGCATTGCATATTCATCTGGTGAAATAATAGGTTTCTTGCATTCTGATGATGTTTTTTCGACGAAGGATGTATTGAAAAATGTTGTCTCAATATTTGAAGCAGATGATTCAGTTTCCGCCGTTTATGGTGATCTAGTGTATGTGCATCGTTCCATGCCTGACAGGGCGGTCAGAACTTGGCGAAGTTCTTCATTCTCACCATATTTTTTGAAAGAGGGTTGGATGCCACCTCATCCAACATTATATGTACGTCAAGAATGGTACAACCGTATCGGTGGATTTGATACGCGCTATCGCATTGGCGCAGATTATTTCAGTATTCTTCAATTATTTTCACAGCCAAATTTTAACGCAGTATATCTCCCTGAGGTGATGATTAAGATGCGTTTAGGTGGGGCAAGTAATCGTTCACTGGGCGCTATATTGCGAAAAAGTATTGAAGACTGGGATGCATTAAGACGTAGCGGTTTTGGGGTGTTTGGCGCCAGTCGCGCCTTGCTACTTAAAAACTTAAGTAAGATTAGTCAGTTTTACTAATATCTCATATTAAGCCATAAATAAGTCTTCCTGCCAGTTTCTCAGGTAACGCATTGCGGTCGTTTCTGATTTCCATCCACCTCTCAGCATGATGCGCTCAAGTGGTATCCCTTTACTCAACATATCTATCGCACCGCCCACTCTAAAAGAGTGCCCTGATAGACCACCCATATCATTTATCTGAGCCTCGGCATTGAAATGTCCACTCCTGAGTTATTGGCTATTACTGATGCCAAGATGTTGAAAAATATGAATATGTTTTTTTATTTTCGGTATATAATTTTTTACTATGATAGGGAAAAGGGTTGGTGATCGGGTAAGAGAAAAAAGCGTTATGACCAGGGATAATAGAACCAATGCCCAATTCTATATTAGGCTTAGTACCTTGTTTTCGCAGGGTCTCATTAAGCCAATGATATCATTAGTTTTTGAAATTCGAGATGTGAAGGGCCCGCTTCATAAAAGCCAGAGCTGAATAGACAAAGAACTTCACCGGTATTGGCGTGCGATATGAGCCCCCTACAAATCTGATTTGTTATATCTTGCAGGCGATAGCTATTTAAAAATGATGTTGACTTTGTAATGGGTTATTTTCGAAAAAATATATATCTAGCTAGGGATATTAGAGAATGAAAGTATACCTACCCGGTCATCGTGGCATGGTTGGTTCGGCCATCCTCAGAAAGTTAGCCCTGGATCCAAATGTTGAGACCGTCACACGTAATAGCACCGAACTTGATTTAACCAATCAGGCTGCTGTGGAGACCTTTTTTGCCGAATCCAGTTTCGATCAGGTCTATCTAGCCGCAGCCAAGGTCGGTGGTATTCACGCTAACAACACTTACCCAGCTGAGTTCATCTACGAGAACTTGGTGATTCAGGCGAACATCATTCATTCAGCCTTCAGGCATGGTGTTAAAAAGCTACTCTTTTTGGGATCTAGTTGTATATACCCCAAGCTGGCTGATCAGCCTATGCCTGAGGAGGCGCTGCTCACCGGCTCACTTGAGTGTACCAATGAGCCCTATGCCATCGCGAAGATAGCCGGGATAAAGTTATGTGAGAGTTACAACCGCCAATAC
>Ga0181565_10001800_pt1 | contig 16378 bp, 19 predicted proteins | sample 101ome_16_FD_129661 | JGI IMG/M metagenome (GOLD analysis project Ga0181565, IMG submission 129661) | Coastal salt marsh microbial communities from the Groves Creek Marsh, Skidaway Island, Georgia - 101401AT metaG (megahit assembly) | ecosystem: Environmental > Aquatic > Marine > Intertidal... | reverse complement strand
TCAACGGTGCTTCTGTAGAAGCCAAAGTAATTAGTCACCTTAAAGGAGACAAAGTCATTGTTTTTAAGAAAAAACGAAGAAAGGGATACCGTGTTAAAAACGGACACCGTCAAGCCCTTACTGAACTGGTGATTGAAAAAATTCAAGCCACTGGAGCAAAAGCTAAAAAAGAAGCGGTGCCCGCAAAACCTAAAGAAGAGCCTAAAGCAGCCCCTGTTGCAAAAAAGGTAGCTATAAAAAAAGCTGCACCAAAAGCGAAAGCTGAGCAGAAAGATTTTACTAGCATGACGGTTGCCCAACTTAAAGAAGAAGCCAAAGCAAAGGGAATTGAGGGAATTTCTGCTATGAAAAAAGCAGATTTGATTGCAGCCCTAACCAAATAATTATAAAGTATATCAATTATGGCACACAAAAAAGGAGTCGGAAGTTCAAAAAACGGAAGAGAATCAGAATCGAAACGCTTAGGTGTTAAAATTTTTGGTGGTCAAGCAGCTCGTGCAGGAAATATCATCATTCGTCAACGAGGCACTGCGCATCACCCTGGAGAAAATGTATATCTTGGAAAAGACCATTCCCTCCACGCCAAAGTAGATGGCATTGTGAAATTTACCAAAAAGAAAGACAACAAATCTTTTGTTTCTATAGTACCCTTTGAAGCTTAAGAATTGTACTCACATAAAAAAAATCCTGCATTTGCAGGATTTTTTTTTGCTTCAGCTAGAATGAGAAAAACCAGGACTTCAGCTGGTTTTTATGATAGGCATTAATAGCGATAATAGTCTGGTTTGAAAGGTCCCTTAACCGTCACGCCAATATAGTCTGCCTGTTCTTTAGATAGAGATTCTAATTCAACCCCTAGATGATCAAGATGTAAAGCAGCTACTTTTTCATCTAAATGTTTAGGCAACATATAGACTTTGTTTTCATACTTATCAGTATGTTGCCAAAGTTCTATTTGCGCTAAGGTCTGATTGGTGAAGGAGTTACTCATCACAAAGCTTGGATGTCCTGTGGCGCACCCTAAATTCACTAAACGTCCCTCTGCCAAAACAATGAGCTGTTTGTTTTCTTCAAGGGTATATAAATCTACCTGTGGTTTGATTTCAGATTTGCTATGACCATAGTTTTCATTCAACCAAGCCATGTCAATTTCATTATCAAAATGGCCTATGTTGCACACAATGGCTTTGTCTTTCATGGCCAAGAAATGTTCTTTTTTAAGAATGTCTTTATTGCCAGTTGCCGTACAGACAATATCAGCATTGACAATGACGGAGGATAGTTTTTTAACTTCATAGCCGTCCATTGCCGCCTGAAGGGCACAAATTGGATCTATCTCGGTAACGGTAACTATGGCACCGGCACCTCTAAAAGAGGCGGCAGTTCCTTTTCCAACATCACCATAGCCACAAACCACAACGCGCTTTCCGGCTAGCATCACATCAGTTGCCCGTCTAATGGCATCAACAGCACTTTCTTTACACCCATATTTATTATCAAATTTTGATTTGGTAACCGAATCGTTCACATTGATAGCGGGAAGGGGTAAGGTTCCATTTTTCATCCGCTCGTAAAGGCGGTGGACACCTGTTGTAGTTTCTTCAGAGAGTCCCTTTATGTCTTTTACTAACTCAGGATAACGATCCAGCACCATATTGGTTAAATCTCCTCCATCATCTAAGATCATGTTTAGAGGCTTTTTGTCTGCTCCAAAAAATAAGGTTTGTTCTATACACCAGTCAAACTCCTCTTCATTCATCCCTTTCCAGGCATAAACGGGAATGCCCGCCGCCGCAATGGCTGCCGCAGCATGATCTTGAGTAGAAAAAATATTACAAGAGCTCCAAGTCACCTCAGCTCCTAAAGCCACAAGTGTTTCTATGAGCACAGCAGTTTGAATGGTCATATGAAGGCACCCAGCAATACGAGCACCTTTGAGGGGTTGAGCGGGTCCAAATTCTTCTCGTAAGGCCATTAAACCTGGCATTTCTTTTTCAGCCAAGTGAATTTCCTTTCTCCCCCAGGCGGCTAAGCCAATATCTTTTACTTTGTAGGAGGTAGGTTGGGTGGTTTTCGTTTCCATAGTTGTATCTTTGTTTTTGGAACAGCAAAACTACAACCTTTCTTGTCAATTTCAAATGCCTGAATGCTTTAAAGAAATTATCGATTCTGGAACAGAAATTTTGCTATGGGAAATATCCGAAAGCGAAACGGAATTACGAGAAGGTCTTACGCTTTCCCCTCAGGCCAAAAACCGATTGTCTTCCCGAAAAAGCAGTGTGCACCGAAAAGGTTATTTAGCCGTTAGACAGTTGTTGAAGGCTTATGGCATTGCGCCACAATTGCACCAATATGAGTCCAACGGTGCCCCATATTTGACCGATGGTCGATTTCTTTCAATTAGTCACACCAAAAATGTGGCGGCAGTTGCCATTGCCAATACGCCCATAGGGATTGATGTGGAACACTACCAAACTAAAATAGATAAAATCGCACCTCGATTTATGCACGCCAAGGAGGTAGAAGCCATGCCTTCTCTAGAACAAACAAACTATTTGACTCAAATTTGGACCGCCAAAGAGGCCATTTATAAGGTACTAAACACATCAGGAATTCATTTTGCTCGGCAAATCTATATTCACCCCATAGAGAAGAAGGCTTCCAAAGGAACGGGAGAGGTTTACCTAAAAGAAACCACACACAACTTCAACCTCTATTTTTTTTATTTTCACAATTTTTGTGCTACTCTTGCTAAACCAAATTAAACCTTATGAAAATTTCTGTTGAGCTAACCCTTACCCCTTTGCAAGACGATTTTCGTCCGCCCATAAAACAATTCATAAAACGATTAAGAGCCTCCCATTTTACGGTTAAAGAAACGCCCTTAAGTACCCAAATTTATGGAGATTATGAGGCTTTAATGCCCTTTTTAACTACTGAAATCAGGGCTATTTTTCAAGAGGAAGAGGCTATCATGATGCATATGAAGTTGGTGAAAGGTGATCGCAGTGACTATATTCCAGACTTTTAAATTGGTGATGGAAAACAGCTGGGTTGACTTTTTATTTGGGCCCTATTTAGCATATTCTAACGCTCAAATTATAATTGAATGTACGGCCGTTTTTTTTGGTATTGCCAGTGTGCTTTACTCTCGGATAAATAATATTTTAGTCTATCCTACAGGCCTCATTTCAACAGCCCTTTATGTTTATTTGCTGTGGCAATTCGAATTGTTGGGCGACATGCTTATCAATGCCTATTATTTTATAATGAGTATTTACGGCTGGTATTATTGGACACGTAAGCACAACGGACAAATAGCGCATCCTGTCACCAGAACGCTGCCCAAAGAACGCCAACAGGCCTTTTTTCTCTTTTTTGCCACGCTGTTTTTAATTGCTCTTGTCTATACTTTTTTTGACAAGTGGAATGGTATTACAGCACTGGTAGACACCTTTACCACTGGGCTGTTTTTTGTGGGTATGTGGCTCATGGCTCGAAGAAAAATAGAGCATTGGTTATGCTGGATTGTAGGCAATATCATTTCCATTCCACTCTATTTTTACAAAGGCTTAACCCTTAGTAGTTTACAATATGCTATCTTTACAGTGCTTGCAATTTTAGGCTATTGGCAATGGAAAAAGCATTATCTCAGCAAAGAAGTAATTGCCTAAGAGTGGTATTATATGGCCCTGAATCTTCTGGCAAAACCACTATGGCTCAAGCCTTGGCCAAGACTTTTCAAACTACTTGGGTACCCGAGTTTGCCCGAGAGTTTCTTCAAAACAAATGGGATACACACCAAGAAGTTTGTACGTTGGAAGATTTACACCATATTGCTATTGGCCAAATGGCAGCTGAAAATAAAGCCCTTAAGCAGGCCAAAAAAGTCCTTTTTTGTGACACCAATGTTTGGGTGACTAAGGTATGGTCAGAAACACATTTTGAAGGCTATTGCTCCCCGGAGTTGAATCTCTGGACAAAACAGGTTTCTTATGACCACTATTTACTTACCAGTCCAGACATTCCGTGGGAAAAAGATGATTTAAGAGACCGACCCAATGACCGTGAAGCCCAATTTGCCTATTTTGAAAAGATACTGCTAGAACATGATTTACCCTATACTACCTTAAACGGGAACCATCAAATCCGTTTAAAGCAAGCTACTAAAGTGGTAGAAAGTCTCATAAAAAAACGCTATGCTCACTGAAAAAGACCAAAAAAGAATTCTTGAACAAGGACGTTCTCTTGAACTCATCTATCGCCAAGAAGAACAATTAAAAAAGGGAATCCAGCCGCTTAATCGCCTTGAAATAGCCGTTCTAGAGGATGGTATTAACGCGCTTTCTGATCAGGAGCAAAAAGCGGCACTAAAGGCGTTTCAGCAACAAGATGGGACACAGACTTGGCTAAAATTTGTGCCCGCTTCAGGGGCTGCTAGTCGTATGTTTAGTGATTTATTTGCCTATTGGGATCAAAAGAAAAACGCTCATTTTAACTTGGAATCCTATTTAAAAAATCAGCAAAATAAAGACTTTAAACGATTTATTACCCAACTTAAAAAGCTTCCCTTTTACACCCATGTGTATGCTTATATAAGCCAACATCCGGAAGCGTTTCAATGGGATGCCCATACTTTTTTTGAGGCCTTTATGGAAGCTCTTTTAAACGAAAAACATCTCGACTATAGTCATCTACCCAAAGGGCTAATCCCCTTTTTTACAGACGAAACGGGTAATGCCTATACCCCCTTTGAGGCACATTTGCAAGAAGCTATTGCCCTTGCCCCACCGGAGCAAAAAATCGATTTACATTTCACCATAGACAAACAACATCGCCCTGCTTTTGAAGCTCTAGAAGAAGACTTCTTAGGCTCACAACAAACCGAACTGAAAGTGTCCTATTCCTATCAACACCCCTTAACCGACACACCGGTTTTGGATAGTCAGGAAGAATGGGTGCGTAATGATGAGGGACATCTTCTTTTTAGAAAAGGAGGTCACGGGGCCTTGCTGGAGAACTTGAATCAAATTGAAAATGATTTTGTGTGGCTAAAAAACATAGACAACATTCAATGGGGAGTTCAAAATCAACAGACAACAACATGGATGCAAATTTTAGGAGGGATCACTTTAACCCTACAAAAGCAACTATTTACTCACCTTAGGGCACTTGAAGAACAAGGGGCCAATCTAGATTTTGAGCCCGTTGTAGCTTTTATTCAAACCTATTTTGATAAAACTTTCCAACTAACCCCCCACAATAAACTTCCCCATGAAAAATTGATTGATTACCTCCACCGGCCACTTCGGGTTTGTGGGATGATTAAAAATGAAGGAAAAGCTGGAGGAGGACCCTTCTGGATGCACTCAAAAAGAGGACGGCATCTGCAAATTGTGGAAGGCGTGGAACTCAACTTGGAAACACCAGAACACCAAAAATTGATGGCCAAAAGCACCCATTTTAACCCCGTTCTAATGGTTTGCGCCATTACCGATAGAAAGGGAGTCAAATTTCCGCTACACCAATTTTGTGATGACCAACGCTATATGATTGCGCATAAAACCTTGGGCGCAAAAAAAATCAAAGCCCTTGAATGGCCCGGTTTGTGGAATGGCGGAATGGCACATTGGAATACCTATTTTGTAGAGGTGCCTAAAGAAACATTTCATCCTGTAAAAAAAGTAACCGATTTAATTAACGATTCAAATTAATCACTACTTTTGACCCATCTCAAAGGGGTGCCCTTAGGGCTGAGATCATACCCATTGAACCTGGGCGGGTAATGCCGCCAAGGGAAAATAGACACAGTTTTTTTTAATTTTAATCCAAAGAATAATCACCCCTTTTATTCGAATAAATTTCATTCGAATGAAAACACTACGATTTGTTTTTTTTGGGCTTTTACTAGCAAAAGCCTTATCACTTGGAGCCCAACAACTTCAAGATTCACTATCAGTCATTTCTTTGCAAGAAGTTGAAGTGCAAGGACTTCGGGCAGAAGATGACACCCCTGTTACTTTTTCCAATGTGACGAAAGAAAATTTAGCAGGAAGAAATTTGGGTCAAGACATTCCCATTTTGTTAAATTTTCTCCCCGGCGTGGTCACTACCAGTGATGCTGGAGCAGGGGTTGGCTATACCGGCATACGTGTAAGAGGCAGTGATGCCACTCGGGTCAACGTGACCATCAATGGCATACCCTACAATGACGCAGAATCTCAAGGCACCTATTGGGCTAATTTACCCGATGTAGCTTCTTCCATTCAATCGTTTCAATTGCAGCGAGGAGTGGGCACTTCCACTAATGGATCAGGTGCTTTTGGTGCCAGTCTAAACCTCCAAACCGATTGGCTTTCGCCAGATGCCTATGCTGAAATTGCCTCGAGTGCAGGTTCTTTTAATACCCAAAAAAACACTCTCCGTTTTGCCTCCGGCTTATTGAACAATCACTTTGTGTTTTCAGGACGGCTTTCCAAAATTAATTCTGCTGGTTATGTGGACCGAGCCAGTGCTAACATGAAAGGCTATACGTTTCAGTTGGCCTATAAAGATGAAAAACGATTGCTTAAAGGAGTGGCTTTTGGCGGTCATGAAATTACGTATCAAGCCTGGTATGGTCTTGACAAAGAAACCCTTAAATCCAACAGAACCTATAACCCAGCCGGTGAAATATACAGCCCTCAGGGTGTTTTGACGGGCTTTTATGACAATCAGGTGGACAACTATGCCCAAGACCATTTTCAGCTGCATTGGAAGGAGCTTTTACAAAATGCTTGGACGTTTTCACTGGGCTTAAATTATACCTACGGAAGAGGATTTTATGAAGAATATAACGACCTGTGGTATGATCAAAATGTGAGTTTTAGTGGCAATACCAACTTTAGCTATTTGCAATTAAATCCTTCAAAGCAAGGGGAGTTAACAATAGACGCCACAGAAAATATAACCCAAAAATGGTTAGACAATGACTATTATGTGGTTACCTTAGGTTTGCAACGCCAAGGCAATAAAGCCAAATGGAATTTGGGGGCACTTTATAGTCTCTATGACGGAGATCATTTTGGCTCTTTGATTTGGGGGCAACAGCTAGGAGAGGCCCTGCCTACCCATCTTTTTTATGAAAGTAATGGCCTCAAAAAAGAGGCCAGTAGCTTTGCCAAGCTTAATTATGAACTCACAGACCTCATTAAGGCCTATGTAGACCTTCAGCTTCGCCATGTATCCTATAAGACTAATGGCACCCTGAACGGACCGCGTAATTTTGCTGTAGATGAAGCCTTTACTTTTTTTAATCCCAAACTTGGAATGACCTACCGAGTTGCGGAAAACAAACGCTGGTATACTTCCTATGCCAAGGCCCAGCGAGAACCCAATCGAACCGATTATGAAAATGGTAACCCCAAACCCGAAACCCTTCACGATATTGAGTTGGGTTGGCGGCAAGAATCTACTCGCTTCAATTGGCAAGCCAATATTTATTGGATGGAATATAAAGATCAATTGGTATTAACCGGAGCACGTGACGAGGTGGGCTACCCCATTAGAGAAAACGTAGGAAAAAGCCGACGACTAGGAGTAGAAATTGAAGCCAAAGCTAAACTTTCTCAAGTATGGTTGTGGCAGCCCAATGTGGCATTAAGCAGCAACAAAAACATCAATTTCAAATTTCAGCGCGATGGAAAAATTGTTGATTTAGGCACCACCAATCTCTCTTATTCCCCATCTGTAATTGCCGGTAATGCTCTTGTATATGCGCCATCAACAGCTTTTCAAATTGGAGTTTTGTCTAAATATGTTGGCCGTCAATATATGGGCAATATAGATGCTGAAACCTCTCTTTTAGAGGGCTATTTTACTTCTGATATCAATGTGGTTTATCTTTTTCAAAACCTGAGCTGGGCCAAGGAGGTGCAACTTTCACTCTTGTTGAATAATATTTTCAATGCCACTTATGAATCCAATGGCTATTTCTATACTTATGATGATGATTGGTCTGTTCCGGGGCAAATTCAAACCATAGAAGGCGCCGGGTTCTATCCCCAAGCTGGAATCCATTTTTTGGGTGGCATTCGTGTTTTATTTTAGCAACTGAACGCCTACGGTTAAAGCCAAAACAAATTTTTGCAGGTTGTTAGCGGCCGTTGCATTCACAAACTGACTGCCGGTGAGGCTGATCCATAAACGCCGGTTAAAGTCTAGCGCAAGTTCAACCCCATATCCTTGGGCTGTGGGGGGCAGGTTCTGACCAAAAAAAGAAGCGCGTTGTTCGGCCCCACTATGGTGAACAAAGAAATGAGGATAGGCCATAAAATAGAGACTTTGATTTTGCAAGGCATCTTCTGCTATTAAATTTTGATACAACCAACCCACTTCTGCATATTGATCTAGAAAATTTTGGCCGTCTATGGCTTTAATTGGAAAAGCTTCAACAAGTTTTAGACCTGTGCGTATGGTTAATTTTGAGGCCGTTGCTTCCTCAATATGGAGAGGAATAGCATAGCGCAGGCTTACATTAACTAAACCTCCAAGGGGATTGAGTAAGTGGGAGACGGCATTGCGTTGATCATTGCTATTTAAAAACAGTGGAGAATAGGTAGAACTGAGGTCAAATTCTGTAAAGCTCCCTTTTTTGCCACTATAACGCAAATTAAGCAATCCAGAGCCCGAAACTGTCAAATGACCGATGCTATTGAACCCAAGGAGTCCTGATTTAAAAAAACGAAAGCGAAAAAAACTTTCCTCTTTTTTCCCCGGATTGGGCTCAACCGTTAATTGCTGTGCAAAAAGAGGGTTAGTAGTGATATAAAAAAAAGCGATAAAGAGAGTGAGAACAGTAGGTTTCATCTAGCAAGAGTTAGTTAGATATTAGAAGCGCATCTCCTACTTTTTGCACTTGATAGAAAAGCAAACTATAGGGCGTTGTGTTAGTTTCGGTAGGATTGAGCAGTTGCCCCGTAGCCAAACTATATTGGGAAGCTTCGCATCCGCATTCGGCAATGACCCCTTTTAAAGAAAGCGTAGAACAGGTTTCTATGGCGTGATTGGGACAAGTGGCTTCCCAAGCCAAAAAAGAACTGCCGTTTAGGTTGAAAACCAAAACCCCGTTAAGTCCAATTTCTTCAATAAAATGCCCGCCTCCTGCAAAATTCAAACTGTTATAGCTAGGAAGACGTAAATTTAATTGATACGAAAAGGGCACATTGGGCAAATAGGGGTTGCGTTCTATGTTGTTTTTAGAACACCCAATAGGGCTTAAAAGAACCGCCCAAAAACAAACATAAATTTTAGGTAACCACCTCATTTTTGTACATTTGTAAGCTATTTACAGAGCAAGGAAAAGCCCTTCCTTTCTTTAAAACGATAAAGTTATGAGTAAAGTATCCTACTACACTGAAGAAGGCTTAAAAAAATTAAGAGATGAATTGAATCATCTTAAAGATGTTGAACGTCCCAAAGCCTCACAAGCCATTGCAGAAGCTCGTGATAAAGGAGATTTAAGTGAAAATGCCGAATATGATGCCGCCAAAGAAGCTCAGGGCATGTTAGAAATGCAAATTTCAAAAATGGAAGAGGTTTTGGCCAATGCTCGTATCATTAATGAGTCCGAAATAGATACTTCTAAAGTGTTGGTTTTGTCTACGGTCAAAGTAAAAAATGTAGCCAATGGAGCTACTATGACATATACTCTTGTTGCCCAAAGTGAAGCCGATTTAAAATCGGGTAAAATCTCTGTTGACTCTCCCATTGGAAAAGGCTTGCTTGGCAAGGAAGTGGGCGATAAAGCTACCATAAGTGTTCCTAATGGCACCATTACCTTAGAAATAGTTTCCATCTCAAGAGGGTAGCATGGCTAGTTTGTTTTCAAAAATCATTGCAGGCGAAATTCCGTGTCATAAAGTGGCGGAAAACGAACATTGCTTTGCCTTCTTAGACATTAATCCCAATCAAATTGGGCATACTTTATGCGTGCCCAAACGAGAAGAAGATCGGTTTTTGGATTTATCCGAAGAAGAATACCAACACCTCATGAACTTTGCTCGAAAGGTGGGCCTTGCCATTCGAAAAACGATTCCTTGCCAGCGCGTAGGTATGAGCATCATTGGCTTGGAAGTGCCCCATGTTCATGTGCATTTAATTCCTTTACAAACCATGGCGGATGCCACCTTTCAATCTAAGGTAGCAACCACTCCTGAAGCATTAGCTGAAACGGCTGCTAGCATTGCCCAAACCTATCAAGGTTTAGAATAAGCTCATTTTAGCGGAAGTATTATTTGAAAGGTTGTTCCCTTGCCCAAAGTGGTTTGTTTGACACTTATTTTGCCTTGATGATAGTCTACAATAATCCTTTTGGCAAGAGAAAGCCCTAGCCCCCAACCTCGTTTTTTGGTTGAATAGCCAGGATTGAAAATCTTGGCAAAATGTTCTTTAGAGATTCCTGAACCAGTGTCTGAAACTTCAATTTCTGCTTGCTCTCCGTTTAACTGCACCAAAACACCCAATTGTCCTTTACCTTTCATGGCATCAATTCCGTTTTTGATTAGATTTTCCAGCGTCCAACTCAATAATTGTTCATTGAGTTTAAGCATAATGGGATTGGAAGGCCAGGTTGTTTTAAACTCAACTTGGGCAGACGTTCTTTTTTTAAGATAGGTCACTGTTTTGTGCACCACCCCAACAAGGTCTTCTTTTTTTAATTCGGGCAAGGAGCCCACTTTTGAAAAACGCTCCGATATAACTTTAAGCCGGTCTACATCTTTTTCTATTTCGAGTAAGGCCATGGCTTTAGGGTCATTTTCTTTGAGCAAGGTGAGCCATCCTAAAATGGAGGTGAGGGGAGTGCCAATTTGATGAGCAGTTTCTTTTGCCATAGCGGCCCACAACCTATTTTGCTCTGCAATTTGGGTTGTTTTTAAAACAAAATAGACTACCGCACCAAAAAGGAAAAGAATGAGTAATAAGGCTAGTGGATAATACTGCAACTTTTTTAACAGATCAGAATTTCCATAATACAACTTTTGATTGATGAGCAGCTCTCCCGCTTCATCTCTATATTGAATGAGAATAGGCGGATTTTCATTTTTTATACGCTTTAAAAGTTGTTTTAATTCAAGCGAATCGTCTTTTTTAGGATCCCAATTGAGGTTTCGAAACTGAAGAATTTGATCGTTTTCATCCACTTGAATCATGGGGTTTCCACTGGTTTGTTGCAAGATTTCAAAAGTCAAATTGGTTAAGGTTGAAGTGGCTATAGATTCTTCTTGCGCCATAGCCCACAACTCCATTTTGCGTCTTTCTTCTGCCTGCATTTGACGAAAAAGCACATTGGTGTTCCAAACAATAAATCCCACTATGGCAAAGGCAGCCCAAAGCCACCCGTTTTTAAATCCTATTTTAATTCCCTTAAACAAAAGTCAATTGCTGGTTTTACACGAAGATAAAGGATTTCACACAATTGGATAAAAAGCCCTCAGGGAGTCTCTTAGCCCTAAAAGTTTTGCTATTTTTGTTCTATTAAGCGTGCTTCACTATGGAAATTTTAGGAAAAATTAAATGGATTGATGAAACCAAAACCTATGGCAACAACGGGTTTCGTAAACGAGAAGTGGTTGTGACCACAGAAGAACAATATCCACAGCATATTTTAGTAGAATTCATTCAAGACAAATGCGATCTTTTGAATAGCTTTCAGGTAGGGCAAACCGTAACGATTGGCATTAATTTGAGAGGAAGAGAGTGGGTGAACCCTCAAGGAGAAACAAAATATTTTAACTCCATTCAAGGATGGCGCATTGAAGCACAAGGAAATCCTTCTAGTGAAATGCCCCCTATGCCACCCCCCGAAGCTTTTCAACCTGCCGATGATGAGGCCAATGAAGTAGACGACGACCTGCCGTTCTAAAACTGTTGTACTTCTTGGTGGCGAAAACAATGCACCACGTGGTCATTCACCATGCCAGTGGCTTGCATATGGGCATAGACCACCGTGGGCCCAACAAATTTAAACCCTCTTTGTTTAAGATCATGGCTAATGGTGCTGGCCAAAGGCGTATAAGCCGGAATTTCATTTTGGTTTTGAAAGTGATTCACAATTGGTTTTCCTTCTACAAATTGCCACATATAGTTAGAAAAACTTCCTTCCTTTTTTTGGGTTTCAAGATAGGCTCTAGCGTTATGAATTGCCGCTTCAATTTTTAATCGGTTTCTAATAATACCTTTGTTTTGAAGGAGTTCATTCAACTTATGAGCCTCATATGAAGCCATTTTGTGGCAGTCAAAAAAGTCAAAAGCAGCTCTAAAATTTTCGCGTTTTCGCAAAACCGTAATCCAACTCAACCCAGCTTGAAAGGTTTCTAGGATTAAAAATTCAAAAAGTTTTTGATCGTCAAAGAGGGGTTTTCCCCATTCACTATCGTGATAGTTTTCATAAAGGGGATCACCCACGCACCAAGAACAACGTGCTAGGTTTTGTGTCATGAATTAAAGGTATAAAAAAACCCGTTAGTACAACTAACGGGTTGACTGTTGAAAACAGTTTGTTTTAGACTAAAGCCAATCGTTCAAAACCGGTCACTTCTAAAGAAGCGTCTTCGGCTTTTACATATTGCGCTACAGACAATTTATTGTCTTTAATAAAAGCCTGATTGATCAGCGTGTTGTCTTTAAAGAAGCGTTGCAGCTTTCCTTTGGCAATGTTGTCTAACATGGCTTCTGGTTTACCTTCTTGGCGCAGTTGATCTTTAGCAATTTCAATTTCTTTTTCAATAATGCTAGCATCAACCCCTTCTTCATTAAGCGCTATAGGATTCATGGCGGCAGCTTGCATGGCTACATTTTTAGCAACTTCTGCAGACTTGTCAACGGAAGCCGATAAGCCCACTAAAGTAGCAATCTTATTGCCGGCGTGAATATAAGACCCTACAAAAGGAGCTTCTACGCGTTTAAAACCGCCGATTTCTATTTTTTCTCCAATAATTCCGGTTTGTTCAATGAGTTTTTCACTCACTGTCATCCCGTCAAGCGGAGCGGCTAGAAAAGACTCTAGGGTGTTGTGTGATAGGGCCAAATCGGTGAGTTTTGTGGCCAATTCCAAATAAGACTCGTTTTTGGCAACAAAATCGGTTTCGCAATTGAGAGAAACGAGCACTCCAGCATTTTGATCGGCGTTTACTTTGGCCAAAACAGCCCCTTCAGAAGAGGTTCTGTCAGCACGATTGGCGGCTACTTTTTGTCCTTTTTTTCTGAGGTTTTCTACCGCCTTTTCAAAATCACCTTCTGCTTCTACAAGTGCTTTTTTACAATCCATCATTCCGGCACCGGTGGCTTGTCGTAGTTTGTTTACTTCTGATGCAGTTATTTTCACAATTCTAATTTTTTAGTAGTTATTCTTTTTCGTTTACTTCTTCAGAACCTGCCTCTTCTTCTGTTTCGTGATCAGCTTCAGCAACAGTTGTAGTTGCTTCAGTTTCTTTGGCTGGAGCTTCTACAGTTTCAGTTTCTGATTCGGCATGGTCAGCAGCCATTCCTTCTGCGTCATCTGCTTCTAGTCCTTCTTTTTCATTTTTTCGGGTTTGCAAACCTTCTGCAATAGCATCAGAAACCAATCCTAAAATTTTACTAATTGATTTTGAAGCATCGTCGTTAGAAGGAATCACATAGTCTATGGCTCTGGGATCAGAATTCGTATCTACCATTGCAAATACGGGAATTTTTAATTTTTGAGCCTCTTTAACGGCAATGTGCTCACGGGTGGTATCTACAATGAAGATGGCACCAGGAAGACGAGTCATTTCAGAAATAGATCCTAAGTTTTTCTCTAACTTGGCACGCAATCTGTCTACTTGCAAACGTTCCTTTTTAGAAAGGGTTTCAAACGTACCGTCTTTTTTCATGCGATCAATAGATGCCATTTTTTTAACGGCTTTTCTAATGGTCACAAAATTGGTTAGCATGCCCCCGGGCCAACGCTCAGTGATATAGGGCATGTTCACTTTTTTAGCGTATTCAGCCACAATGTCTTTGGCTTGTTTTTTAGTGGCTACAAATAAAATTTTTCTACCAGAAGCAGCCAATTTGCTTAATGCTTTGTTGGCTTCATCTAGTTTGGCAACCGTTTTGTAAAGATTGAAAATATGGATTCCATTGCGCTCCATATAGATATAGGGCGCCATGTTGGGATTCCATTTGCGGGTGAGATGTCCAAAATGAACTCCTGCTTGTAGAAGCTCATTTACGTCTGTTTTTGTCATAGTGTTTTAGTTTACGTTCTCAAAGTGTAGCAACAAGCTTTTGAGGCTTGTTTAGATGCTAAACTAACATCCGCCTTGGCGGTTTAGACAACGGGTTAATAAATAAATGAACGGAGTTTTGCTCACGCAAAACCAATAATTATCGTTTAGAAAATTGAAATTTCTTTCTTGCTTTCTTTTGCCCGAATTTTTTTCGTTCCACCATTCTAGGATCACGGGTTAGTAATCCTTCGGGCTTGAGCGCGGCACGGTGTTCTTCATTGAGTTGGCACAAAGCTCTCGAAATTGCTAATCGAACGGCTTCAGCTTGGCCATTCACACCACCACCTTTAACGGTGATTTTGAGATCAAAAGCACCTGTTGTATTGGTAAGTGCAAAAGGCTGCTCAATTTTATATTGTAAAGTGGAGGTGGGAAAATAAGTTTTATAATCTTTCTGGTTCACAGAAATGGCCCCTTTGCCGTCTTGCAAAAAAATGCGGGCTACTGAGGTTTTTCTTCGACCAATTGTATGTGTAACTTCCATAGATTATGATAATTCGGTGAGGTTGATTGTTTTTGGATTTTGTGCCTCATGCGGATGATTGGCATCTGCATATACTTTCAAATTGCGAAAAAGTTCTGCACCTAGCTTATTTTTAGGAAGCATGCCTTTAACAGCTGTTTCCATAATTCGCGTTGGGTTTTTGGCGTGAGCTTGAGTAGCATTCAAAATACGTTGTCCGCCAGGGTAGCCTGTGTGACGAATATATTTTTTTTGGTCCCATTTGTTTCCACTTAAGGAAATTTTATCAGCATTAACAACAATTACATTGTCACCACAATCAACGTGGGGAGTATAATTGGTTTTGTGTTTGCCTCTTAAAAAATTGGCAATAAGGCTAGCCGATCTTCCTAAGGGAAGGCCTTCTACATCAACTAAAAGCCACTCTTTATTGACGGTTGACGCATTAGCTGAAATAGTTTTATAACGCAATGTATTCACAATTCATGTTCTTTAATTGGACAATAAAAATCCACTAACGGGCTGCAAATGTACAATTATATATTTTTTCGTAAAATTTTAAGGGGTTTTTTTTCTGCTTTTTGCCAAAAAGAAAACAACCTGTTTAGTGGGCCTCTAGCCAATTTTGGCCTACGCCAATATCCACCACTAAAGGCACCTCTAAACTAAACGCATTTTCCATAGCTTCTTTTACCATGTTTTGCAGGGCATCTAATTCTGTTTTAGGCACTTCAAAAACCAGTTCATCATGCACCTGTAGGAGCATTTTGGCTTCCCAATTTTCTTGGGAGAGTTTTTGCTGAATGGCTATCATGGCCAATTTAATAATATCGGCAGCACTCCCTTGAATGGGGGCATTTACAGCATTGCGTTCAGCAGCTCCGCGCACCACAGCATTTTGCGAATTAATATCTTGTAAATAGCGCCTTCTTCCTAATACAGTTTCCACATAGCCATGTTCTCGTGCAAAGTCTACTTGATCATGAATGTAGCTTCGCAATTTGGGATAGGTTTTATAATAGGTTTCAATTAAGTCTTTAGATTCACTTCTGCTTAAGTCGGTTTGTTGGCTCAATCCAAAGGCAGAAACCCCATAAATGATACCAAAATTCACAGTTTTGGCATGACTTCGTTGGGCTCGGGTCACGGCTTCAGGGGCTATGTCAAACACTTTAGCTGCTGTGGCTGTATGAATATCTTCTTGGTTTAAAAACGCTTTAATCATTTCAGGATCTTGGCTCAAGGCCGCAATGATGCGCAGTTCAATTTGAGAATAGTCTGCCGCCATTAAAACATAGTCATCCGATTTTGCTATAAAGGCCTTTCTGACTTGCTGCCCTCTTGGGGTTCTAATGGGAATGTTTTGTAAATTGGGGTTATTACTACTCAATCTTCCTGTTGCTGCCACCGCTTGATTGTAAACGGTGTGAATTCTCCCCGTATGGGGGTTCACTTCTTTAGGCAAAACCGATACATAGGTGTTGTGTAGTTTTTGTAAGGAACGCCAATCCAAAATTTGCGCTACAATAGGGTGTTCTTTGGCCAAATAAGACAGCACATCTTCGGCGGTTGAATATTGTCCGGTTTTGGTTTTCTTTGGTTTATCTACCAATTTTAGTTTTTC
>Ga0181565_10001794_pt1 | contig 16403 bp, 13 predicted proteins | sample 101ome_16_FD_129661 | JGI IMG/M metagenome (GOLD analysis project Ga0181565, IMG submission 129661) | Coastal salt marsh microbial communities from the Groves Creek Marsh, Skidaway Island, Georgia - 101401AT metaG (megahit assembly) | ecosystem: Environmental > Aquatic > Marine > Intertidal... | reverse complement strand
GTTTTCCTGTCTTTTTTGCACGTTGGTTGAGTTCATGAGTGGTTTGTAGCACTATGCAATAGCTTTGAATAGAGTCTTTTCTAGGTCGTGGTTAACATTACATGGACTGCTCATCCGTGAACATTACATGGACTGCTCATGGTCAACATTACATGGATCATTGGCCATGCTTAAACATTGCCTGGCCCGTGACAAAACCGTGACAATTAAAGGCCCTAATTCATCTATATAATTGAAGAAAGAATAAAACACCGCATATTAAGGAGACACATTTGTCCTTTTTATCAGTATATAACCTACCCGTTGATATCATTGAAAATGAAGATCAAATCCGCGCGCAAGGTCATTTTATTTTAAAAACTTGCCAGAGAACACTCGTGGTCACGAGTAAAACTCCAGAAATTTGTTTGAGCCTACGCTCCCAGATGAATAGCATCATCCAAGGCCCTGAAGGCTATCAATTTCTGATGGAAGTTATTTGTGGATTAAAATCAAGGCTTCTTGGCGAAACGGAAATTGTCTCTCAATTTAAAGAAGCTTTTGAAAAATTTCTCGCTCAAGATGTACGGGATCCAATTGTGACCCTTACACTTCAAAAACTATTTAAAGACGCCAAAGAAATTAGACATAATCACTTAAGTGATGTTGGGCAATATAGCTACGCTGGGATGACAAAAAAACTGATCACCAACCGGGACCACGGCCCACTGATTTTAATTGTTGGCTCAGGCCAGTTAGCAAAAGATTTACTCAAAGTCATGAGTCGAAAGTTTAACGTTCATTTACTCGCGAGAAACGAAGAAAAAGTAACAGAATTAAGAGAGAGTTTTGAATTTAAGCACTTAAACTGGGAGAACTTTAAAGAGGCCAGCCAGTACCAGGTTATTGTTAATACAGTTGGTAGTGATGAGACCCTATTTGGGCAAAGTTTTTTCAAAACGTGGCTTCTCCTGCACGGACACCGAGGACTATTTATCGACTTAGGTTCCCCCTCTTGCATTGATACGAATTATGATCTCACTAATGGTGTGATTAGGCTTGACGATATTTTCCAAATGAGTGATCAACTCAATGAAGAGAAAAAAGAAAAGATTGAAGAAGCTCAAGATGGAATTTCAAAGCTAGTTGAAAACCGCTGGATGCTGCTCAGAAAGAAAATTGATAAAGACAACTTAAGGCCAAGCTTAAATGAACTCGAAACCTTCACCCTCTAAAAAAAAATATATCATCGGGACAAGAGGCAGTCTTCTTGCTCTCACGCAATGTAACCAGATAAAAGAAAAGCTCATCCAAGTAACGGGAGATGACTTTGAATTAAAAATCATTAAAACCGAAGGGGATCTCAATACCGAAAAACCTCTATGGCAAATGGATGGGAAAGACTTTTTTACGAAAGAGCTTGATCATGCACTACTTGCGGGTGAAATTGACCTCGTGGTTCACAGTTATAAAGATCTTGGCAGTGAAAGACCTGAAGGCATAAAACTCGGCGCGATTACAGAGCGCACCTACCCTCATGATATTTTATTAATTAATAAAGACGTGGTTAGAAAGCTACAAGCTGGGGAGTTTAACGAGACTCTTGTGGTTGGAACCAGTAGTCCAAGACGAATTTATAACGTTGAAAATTATCTAAAAGAATATCTGCCAGGTAATGTTTCAAAAGTTGAAACAAAACAACTAAGAGGAAATGTTAACACTCGTGTGGGAAAACTCGTGGCAGGGGATTATCACGCCATTGTTCTTGCACTACCTGGACTTGAGAGATTAGCGCTTACCAAAACATCAGCGGAGGAAATCTCTACCCTTCTTAAAAACTTAACCTTTGCGGTTTTACCGACAAGTCAATTTCCTGCAGCCGCCAGTCAAGGGGCGCTTGGAATTGAATTTAATAGTAATAGAAGGGACAATGGTGAGCTTGAAGAAAAACTTAACCGTGTTCATCATCAAGAAACATCCAATGCCGTAAAAATTGAGCGTGATCACTTTCAGCAATTTGGTGGTGGATGTCATTTGGCCGTTGGAATCACAACAAGACACGCAAATGGACACCTCGTGACCTCCATGCGGGGAACAAGTGATGGAAAAACGATTCATCAAAATTCCATTGAGGATTATGAGAGACTCACCATAGAGAATAAAAAAACCTTTATCGGAGTGAACACAAATACAACTCATTTTGTTAGTGATCAACTTCTGAAGCGCTCATCCGTTAAATGGGAAAATATTGAAAACGCTCCTAAATTTGTCACCACTAAATATGCAGCAGTAAATGAAGAAAATGTGGAGAGCCTAAAATCATCACTTGTTTTTTCTGCGGGCAGTAGAACCTGGAAGGAAATGGCGCGAAAAGGAATTTGGGTTCACGGCTCCGCAGACGCTCTTGGAGAAGAGGAATTACAGAGTTTAAAAGATTCTGCATTCTTGGCATTAATGACAAAAAATGAAATAAAAAATGATTGGCAAGTACTCACCCACCGAAATGGTACATCAACTTTAGGTGTTGTCAGTGAGGCATTTTCATCTGATCCCCAGGATTATTCCGAAGCATTCAAGAATGAATTACTAGATTGTGAGATCTTTTTTTGGGCAAGCTATCGGCAATATGAAACTTACCTCCAGGAATTTCCTGAAATCAAAAATAAAACTCACTGCACAGGGCTTGGAAAAACCCTTAGTGCATTTAGAGAAAAAAATATCGATCCCCAAGCGTTCACTGGAATGCGTGAATTTAAAAATTGGGTAAATATTGAATTAGAAAAAAAATAAATATTAGTTAATAAGTAGAGGCGAATATGACAGACAAACAAGCAAATCTTTTTGAGCAAGCAAATGAATTTATTCCAGGTGGCGTTCACTCCCCCGTTAGAAGTTTCAAAGGTCTAAAATCTACTCCTAGATTTATCAAAGAAGGAAAAGGAGCATACATCACTGATGTGAGTGGTAAAGACTATATCGATTTCTGTATGAGTTTTGGGCCATTGATTCTTGGCCACCAAGATGAGGACGTCAAAGAAGAACTCAAAGATGCGCTGGAGCGCGGTTGGAGTTTTGGTACCAGTGAGCCTTACTCACTAGAGCTTGCTCGTTACTTGGTGGAGCGAATTTGTTTTATCGATAAAGTAAGATTTGTGAACTCTGGCACAGAGGCTGTTATGACAGCGCTTCGAATCGCCAGAGGTGCCACTGGTAGAGATAAAATTATTAAGTTTAATGGCTGCTATCATGGCCATATTGATTCGATGCTGATTAAAGCTGGTAGTGGTCTTGCCGGAACGGCGGAAGCAAGTTCAGCTGGTATTTCAAAAAATGTGGCGAACGAAACAATTGTTCTAGAGCTTGGAGATAAAGACGCAGTAGAAGAATGCTTAAGCAATCACGGAGATCAAGTTGCAGCGATCATCATCGAGCCACTTCCGGCAAATAATGGACTTCTTATTCAACATAAAGAATTTTTAACATTCCTCAGAGAAACAACTAAAAAGCACGGCGTTCTTTTAATTCATGATGAAGTGATCAGCGGTTTTAGAATTGGTGGGTTTCAAGGGATGAGTTGTCACACTGGAATTTTTCCTGACCTCGTGACCTACGGAAAAGTAATCGGTGGAGGTCTTCCAGTTGGAGCGGTTGCCGGAAAAAAAGAATACATGGATTTACTGGCTCCTATTGGGCCTGTTTATCAGGCAGGAACGCTTAGTGCAAACCCGCTAGCGATGATTGGCGGCATGGCCACCCTGAAAAAAATGACGCCAGCAGCGTATTCAAAACTTCGCTCGCAAACAAAAGCAATCGTTGATGAATTTGGAAAGTGGTTAAAAGAATACAACGATGGTGAATTCTCTCATTATCATCTCGTTCAAAAAGATTCTCTATTTTGGTTCGTTTCAAAAGAAAATGTTAGAAGCATTCCAGAGCTACCGAGTAAAATTAGTGAACAATTCCTCCCGCTTTTTGAAACGCTTTTAGAGAAAGGAATTTATCTTGCGCCAAACGCATATGAAGTTGGATTCTGCTCACTTAGTCATGATGAAAAAGTATTAGAAGACTTAAAAAAGAGACTTTGGAGTTAATGAAAAAAACATAGAGTCCATGGAGTTAATAAATTAAATGAAGCGACTATCCAAAATTTTTCTCGCTATTTCCATCATCAGCTTTGTTGGTGTGCTTGCACTTGGTGGATGGTGGTTATATTTAGTCGTCAAACTCTCCACCACTCCAGAGGTTGTCCTCACAACAGATTTTATCAAGCTCGCTAAATGGGAAGGAGGAACTTTTCTTATTCTTCTTACATCTTTAACGATAAGTTTTTATTACTTGTATTATAAAGATCTCCGAAAAACAAAGTCCTTGCAGGATTTCTTTTCTGGTCTCACCCACGAATTAAAAACACCACTCGCGAGTATTCGACTTCAAGGTGAAGTTCTTCAAGAGAAATTAAATCTTGATGAGGCGCAGGCAAAATTATTTGAGCGCCTTATTGATGATACTCAAAACCTAGAAATCCAGATGGATAAAATCATTCAACTCTCAAGAGTAGAAAGAGATCGAAGTCTTAATCTTCAATCTAAATCCATCAAAGATGAGCTTAAAAGAATTGTTTCTCAGTTTAGCGGGGATCTTTCGATTGAATTAAATAATCTTCAAGATCTAAAGGTTTTAATTGATCCATTTGCGCTAGAATTAATTTTTAAAAACCTATTTGAAAACACAAAACATCATAGCAACAACGATGAAGTCGCCATTGCCCTTGAGAGCAGTGATGATTATATCAAGATAATCTATAACGACGGCGGACAATTTAGTGGCGATATAAAAAAGCTGGGAAAATTATTTTACACCCATCACCAAACCAGAGGATCCGGAATTGGACTCTATCTCTCAAATAAATTAACAAAAATGATGAATGGTGATTTTAGGATTGAAACATCTCCAAACTTTTTTATTACTATCACACTTCCCCTAAATAAGGAGAATGCGTAATGGGCCAAAAAATCTTAATCGTTGAGGATGAAAAAAATCTAGGAGTCACCTTAAGTGAATACCTAAATGAGCAAGGGCATGTGACAACACTTTGTGAGTCCATCAACTGTGCCATGGAGAAGCTCAACCAAACAATTTTTAATATTGCCCTACTGGATATTGGACTTCCTGATGGCAGTGGACTTGAATTAGGCAGGCTTATTTCAACCCAATTTAAAGAGACAAAAATTTTATTTTTAAGCGCTCAAAATTCACCTGATGTTAAGTTAGAGGGGCTTGAGCTTGGGGCGATTGATTATATTACCAAACCCTTTCGTCTAAAAGAGCTGCTTATTAGACTTAACAAGTATGAACCTAGTCAAAGGGGGGAAAGCAAGCCAAGCTTAAACAATTTTACTGTCGGAGCTCTTCAAATTGATTTTAAGAGTTTTTTAATAACAACCTCCACAGGAGATCAAATTAATCTTGGCGTCAAAGAAAATGGAATTTTAAAAGCACTTTGTGAACGGGCGAATGAGGTTCTTCCTAGAGAGGAGTTAATTGAAAAAATTTGGGGAGAAGATAGTTTTCCTAGTAATAGGACGGTTGATAATTATATCGTCAAAATTAGGAAGTGGATTGAAAGTGAAAATAACATCATCGAGATTCAAAATGTTCGAGGTGTTGGATATAAATTAGTGATTAAAAAATAGAAATATAAAAGGAAATAAAAATGGGATTATTTAACGACAGAATTAAGCGTGATGGAAAAACTCAAGTGCCAGTATGGTTTATGCGCCAAGCGGGCAGATATCACGCTCACTATCAAAATATCAGAAAAGATCATGAGTTTATGAAAATGTGCAAAAATCCAAAACTTGCTCATGAAATCACCCACGGCCCTTTAGATGAATTTAATTTTGATGCGGCTATTTTATTTAGTGATCTTTTATTTCCGCTTGAGCAATTAGGAATGGGACTAAGCTATCACTCAGGGCCTCCAACACTTGAAGTTGCCCTTGAAAAGCCAGAGGATCTAAAAAACTTAAAATCCATTGAAGACTCTGCTACTTTTTATAAATTCCAACAAGACGCATGCCAGCTTTTAAAAGCTTCGATGCCATCGCATAAAACCCTTTTAGGTTTTGTCGGCTCTCCCTTTACTCTTTATAGCTACGCGGTTGAGGGCGCACATAAAGGAAATCTAAACTCAACTAAGCTTGGGCTTTTTGATGGACGATATGAAGGTTTTGTTGAACTTATTTTTGAAAATCTTCTCGGTGAAATGAAAATGCAGGCAAAAGGCGGCGCAGATGCGATTTGCCTTTTTGATACAGCTTGCGGAGAAGTTGATCTTCAAATGTTTAAAAAGTACTTACTTCCAACGATTAAAAAAATTACTTCAACTTTTAAGAAGTCTTACCCGGATAAGAAAGTTATCTATTACTCAAAGATGACAAACCTCAATTATCTTCGCGAAATTCAAGACGATAATATTGATGTGCTTGGAGTTGATTGGAGGCAAAATATCACGACTGTTCTCGATGAACTTGGTCGTGACTATTATATTCAAGGGAACTTGGATCCAAGTCTTCTCTTTCTTCCATGGGAGCATCTGGAAAAAGAGTGGTTATCACTCTGGGAGCGAGTTCAGGCTTCTAAAGCTGGGCCTTCTAAATGGATTTGCGGGCTTGGACATGGCGTTCTACCAAAAACACCTGAGAGTAATGTGATGAATTCGGTGAAGCTTATTCACGAGAAAATGATTTACTAAAAAGTAAAAAACCTAATCGATTGAATCACCTAAGTGCTTATCAGATGATAAATGATGAACTTTAAGTATTTATTTCAATAACTTATGTAATCGGTCTAAATTTAATCGACCATTACTCCGAAAGTTAATTATTGGAGGTTTATATGCACCGGTTATTTTTATTGTTCACCATTTTCACCGTCAGCTTACTACCTTTTGATCAGGCATTTTCGGCCAGAAAAAAGTCGATAAGAAAGGATATTCGTAAAAGTCATGGTAAAACAAGAATGCGCTTAACGAACAAGAAAGCGAAAAAAAATAAGGCTGAAGGAGACATAGATGAGCAAAAATGCCAACGCCTCAGAAACAATATTATTTATGGTGCACAGGCTTGCGTTCGAATTAAAGATGGCATGAACGAAGAAAAAAAACAGAGATTATGTGCTAAATGCACAAGAGGAAAAGCAGCAATAGCAATGGCACAGGGAAAATGTAATTTGCGCATGCAACAGGGACCGATTCAAGATATAGAGTCTAATGTTGACAAATGTACTGGTTCATCAGGTGCAGGCAGCATAAATCAAACACTATCTGAGTAGTGATTTATAAATGTTGAATGATGAAGTCCTCAAAGCTTGTGCAGCCCACTTGCTTGAGGACTTTTCTATTGTAGTGCTGGTCATTTTCACCATAACGAAAAGAGCATTTAACATCATCCTTGCCTATGGATACTGAACTGTGCTCAGGGAAAAGAGAGCAACTTAACTCAATCAGACGCTGGCCACGTCTAGTTAATTCTATTTCTTTGAAATAAGAAGTTGCACTACCCATGTGACCTAGAGACTGGCACAAGGTTGCTCCACTCGTTTTAACCGGAAATGATTCTCCTCCCAGATTAAAAGAAATAGAGTCATAAATATTAACTGAGTTATTTGTGTAAACAAATTGAGATTCTGAATAATTATACGCTTCCCCGCGCTTAAAACTACCATATGCATTTTTTTTATAAGGAGGGATGTTTTCAATATTACGGCCTAACTCTATAGACGGCGCATCGATATCGACATAGTTAAACAACTCAATGAAACGCCCTTCATAAAAACTTGGACCTAAGTTTTTCTCGTATTTTTTTAAAGGATAGACTTTCATTTTAATGGTTAAAAACTTTTTAAGCATTTTAAGTCTATCAACTTTTCCTAACAAAAATATATTATTGGTTTTATATTTTGGAAGGTAGGACTCTATCAAATAATCCCTAAGAGGAATCGCTTTTGTGCTTTCATGACTAAAATCAAAAACATAGCCATCAATGACGGCAAAGACATGAAAATACCAATTAGAGCGATTATACCTTACACCATTTTCATAAGTATCTTGCCTTCCCCATCTTGGCCGAAAATGATTTAGTAGCCCCATGTCTTCATGCAAAGAAACAACGTAACCATTTTTAAGCTCAATATTTTGATTTTTAAGGTAAGTTAAAAAATGCTTTGTATTCAGACCACATTTATTAAAAACAATCTTTTCATGATGATAGAATTCAGTAAAAGACTTCTTTATTTCTTCGTTAGAAGAAAATGCAGTAGAAATGGTAAAAACGAAAAATAAAAGTAAGCTTTTCATGGGGTGCAATTAATAAGAAGAATAGCTTTTTGGCAATGGCTTTGGAAAAATTGCCCGACTATAAACTGATCTAAATTTTAAACTTCACTTTATTCTCTATTAATTTCAACGGGTTACTTGGATCATCGCTAAAACATCGATATTCAATAATTTGATAATTAACCGTATCAACTTGATGATCAGCACACTTTGTTTCACCGAGAAGAACTGTTTTTCCATTACTCACTCGCCAAAAACGACTCTTCTCTGCTCCCGAAATCATTGGCCTTGTAGCGATAATAAAAACTTTTGCCTTCTGATCAGAGTAGATCAAATTAACTTCATCTCTCATACTTTGATTAAAGATCATCGTTTTTTTATTTGATTTTTCAGACACAAGAAATATTTGTGTCAGTTTTTTTAGTTTAAACACTTCAAACTTATGAGGAGAGATAATTTTAACATCATCATTTGCATTTACAGTTAGACTCATCAATAACAATAATAAAAAGGTAATTTTAATCATGATGTTCCTCGCAGCCTGCTCCCTCATGACACTCTCCCAAATGCTCTATCACTTCTAGAATCGAGTTCACTTCAGATGGTGCTTTAGGAGGTTTCATCTTATCGACATTTTCACATTGCTGTACAGACTGCTCATCTTTCAAAAATGGATCAATTGACACAATTGGATGCCCTAAACATTTAACCGCTGAGATCCACTGATCTATCCCACGAGCAGTATGGATTTGAATATCATGCATTAAAACAATCCCACCTTTAAATTCACAAATTCTTTTTAACAGTAAATCTTGATAATCCTTTCCTCTGGCCCAATCACTAATATGAAGTCCGCGAGAACCACCATTGTGAGGCCATCCCACATGAGTAAAACCAAGTTCATGAATCCCCTTCATTACTTGTTCATTGTTTTCGGGATTTGTAGTGAGCGGGTGCCAACCATCTCCATAAGGTAGGCGAAATAACAAAGGTTTTGAGAGAAACTCACCTTGCCTGACACCATCCACGACAACACCAACTCCAGCATTTCGAGCAAGCTCTAGTTTTTCACTTAATTGCTTAGCTGATAACTTTGTGTGGTGCTCATGAAGATAACCATGGGATCCGATTGGAAAACCGCCATCAATAATTTTTCTGAGTGTTCTAATATTTTTTTCTGAATAGGAGGAGGATTTAGGATCAAGCTTGGCTCCTGTAACAAAAAAAGTTGCGGTCACATCATGTTTTTTTAATGCATCCAAAACCAACTCGGTTCGACCAGGTGATGGGCCATCATCAAAAGTTAAATGAATTGGGTACTTCGCTCCTCCAGGACAAGTGTATTTATTTTGTAATGCCTCACAGTTTATTTCAGCGGCAAAAACAGAGGAGATAAAGGAAAAAGAAAAAATTAAATATTTCACCATTAGATGATATCAAATAATTTATTTTAAAATTAATTTTCTTTATTGGTTAAAATCTTCCCGACTGTGACGCTCAGGCATTTGAAGCGACTCTTCTCCCCAACTTTTATTCACTCGCACTCCTCTCAAAACGGCGGGGCGCTCTTTGATTTGATTTGCCCAGCGCTGAAGGTGTTGATAAGAGTTCACGTCTAAAAATTCAGCAGCACCATAGAGTTCTCCTAACACAAGTCCACCGTACCACGGCCAAATGGCCATATCGGCGATTGTATAATCCTCACCTGAAATAAATTCATTGATGGCCAGTTGTTTGTCTAAAACATCAAGTTGCCTTTTCGCCTCCATGGCAAAACGATCGATACAATATTTTATTTTCTCCGGCGCGTAAGCATAAAAGTGCCCAAACCCACCTCCAAGGTAAGGTGCACTTCCCATTTGCCAAAAAAGCCAATTCATCACTTCGGCACGTGCGCTAAATTCACTGGGGATAAATTTTTTAAAGTAATCGGCAAGATAGACAAGAATAGAACCTGATTCAAACAAACGCACTCGCTTGCCATCAACGTTGTGAATGAGCGCGGGAATTTTTGAGTTAGGGTTAATGTCTAAAAAGTCACTGCCAAATTGATCACCTTCCAGAATATTAATCGAATAAGCATCATACTCAGCCTCAATGATGCCAAGCTCTATGAGCTCCTCAAACATCACCGTGACTTTAACTCCATTTGGAGTAGCGAGTGAGTATAGTTGAAATGGGTGATTTCCCTCTGGCAATTTTTTATCATGGGTTTTCCCGCTTACAGGGCGATTAATATTAGCGAATTTTCCGCCATTACCTTTTTCCCAAATCCATTTTTTTGGTGGGGTGTATTGTTCAGTCATAAAAATCCTTTTTATCAGGCAGGGTTTTCAAATAATTCAACTAAACGTTTTGCCATTCGTCCAGCGGTACTTCCATCTATTAAACGGTGATCCAAGGTAAATGATAAAATAATTTTTTTCCCCGGGCGAATTTCTCCATCGCGGTAGACAACATCCTCAAACACAGAACCCATACAACAGATCGCATGAATTCCTGAATAAGGAACAAACGGAACATAAGATTCACGCACTCCAAAAACGCCCACATTAGTGAGCATCATACTCCCAAAAGTGTCACGCTGAGTTCCAAGTAGTGGCGACCAGAGGTTTAAGTAAATTTGAATAAAAGAAGAAATATCGATGATAAAACCAATCAAAAAATTCGGTGCAAAAGAGACCAGTTTTTTAATCGTTTTAAACGTTGTGTCCTCTTTGTGTTTTATAATCTTTCCTTCTTTATTAAGTTCTTTTGCAATCGAAGCGGGCGAAAGCTGATTAATTTTTCTAATCACTTTTCCACTTAGATCTTCCTCCCCCTTTTCATTGACTCGAGAAACATGAAAAAAGATATCGCAATTTTCGCGTTTAAAAACTCTTTTTCCTCTAATGGTTGAACGCAAAAGTGAATGTTCCTCTTGTAATTTTCCGAGCACACTTCCCAAGAAATGCGTCAGCGTTATTTTTTCGTCACTGGAATCATTTATTTTTCTGAGATAATCAAGAGCAGGTTCAGGGTTCAGTTCAATTCGAGATAGTATTTTTCCACCATGATCAGGTCGCCATGTATTAATGGCAATTTTTCGCCAGGTATTGTGCGGTAGCTCTCCATTGTAGGTAATATTTTTTTTAATCATCTATAAAGCTCCAAGATCATAACCGATATTTAGAATTAAAAAATTATAGAATTTATCGCTAAAAATAAAAATAATAAATTTTAGAAATTTCTACCGAATTGATCCTGGATCATAACCTCTGCTTTATTTTAAATAATCTATCAAATTTCGATATGTTAACAATGCCCCTGTCTATGAATTTTCATGTTTAATTTCCCGATAAGAAATCATGAAATTAAATAAAAAACCCCTACTAGTTTCTGCTACTATCACAGTCATTTCCCTGGCTTTTTTTAATGCAGGTTTATTGCAAAACTTTAATGGTATTTTATCAAATAATATCGATTCACAGCTTTCATCACCCTCTATCGATTCACAACTTATAACACCATCTAATAATACCTCTGGGATAAGACGCAACAACTTATGTAATAGCTCAATCGATGAACGACTCGTTTTGAAAGAAAATCTTATAATTGAGCTAAAAGATAAACATATATCATCAATGCAAATGCAACGTTCGCCAAATAATGCATACTGTATACGAAAAGGAATTGAACCCAGAATTTATGAATTACGACTATCTTGTAACAGTAATGGTAATTTAATATTTCCGAGCTCCAGTATCTTGGCCAACTGTGAGGAATTTAAACCAATCACTTTTAACTGCAAGCTTTATGATGATGGATATAACTTTACCATTGATCAGACCAATTATGCTCATTTCTCCAAAGTTATTGGGCGTATGCCCCATCACTTAACATTTGAAAACACACAAAGTAAATCAGAGTTGGATAAAAAATTTATTGGTATTAATGCAATTAAACAATATATTTCCTCTGGTGAGTTACGCACACAAATGGAGTCCCATGAAATCCTCCGTAATCCCTACGCCATGGGCTTTGCCTCCTGTAAGTACTTTGCAAGTAAGATGGGAATATCTGGTAGTGGTGATCGTTTTAGTAGTTCAAATTGCCAATGGAAAAACCCAAGTGACCCTGAGTGCTACGGGAAGTATGATTTAAATTTATTTGATAAAGAATTCTATCACCCTGCTTATCATGGGCCTAGAGAAGGCGTCCTTCCTGGATATCAAGGATCACTTAATTTTAACGAACAACAAAATTACAATGATGAGCCTAGTGATGAAAACGGTCCACTTGATGGAGTTAATGATGGCTGGGCGACTTTTGAGATCATGCCCTTAAATATTTATGGTTATGACAATTTTCCAACTAAACACCACTATTTTGGGAAAAGGACATACATCACTATTCCCTATCAAAAAAATATTCAGTTTAATAACTTACTAACTGAATACCCTAATACAAATCAAAGAGATGACCTTTCAAACAAAACAAAAAATGCAATTATTGGGGCAGCAGACGTTTTAAAATGTATCCATAGAGGTAATGGTGCAACTGATTGTCCTGATGAATTAAAATCTTCAAAAATATTTTATGATAAAACGCTTAAAAGAGATTTTATTGGATTTGGGGGTGTCACCAGCGATAAAGTGCAAAAAATTTTAAAGAATATTAATGGCCCAGAGAATATAATAAACCGTGATAACTTATGTAAATATGAAAATGCGCCTGAGTATGGAGGATGCAAGAATTTAATCATTACGGATTATGCGACATGTGACAGTGAATATAATAGCAGCATACCAGCAAATACGGAGATTGCTTGTTTACCCAAATATTTAGAAATATTTCATAATCAATTAAATGATGAAAATCAAGAAATTGATATTTTCACTATTACCGGTTTTGATAACGTTCACGTTAAAAATCTCGCGATAAAAATTATTCCAAATGGTATTCGAGGCCAGATATGGAAATCCTATAGAATCCTTAAAGATCTTGTTTTTGATAACAATGAGTTTACTTGTAATGGGACTTATGACAGCAATCAAGATCTGAGATATCAAGGAACGGGGAACTGTTTTAATGCAAATACTATTTGCGCAGATATTATCAGCGACACCTCAATTAATAATGAAAAAAAAATAGAAAATTGTAAAAATAGAATTTCAAAGGAATTATTAAGAAATATCAATTTTCGCCATCACCCTGACAATAATATTGTTTTTGCAAAACATAACTACATAGAAACCTACGGTGTTTGGGAATATCCTGATAGGTTGAGTAATTTTATAAATTCTTTAGACATTCAATCAGAACAGTTTCCAGATTTGTTTGATATAACTATTGATTACGACAAGATGCTACTCAATAACATTATGGGTATTTTCCATTATAAATTTAACACGAAAAAATTTGAAAAAAGACCATTGTTAAATATATTTAACTCAGATGAGTATGATATGGGTGATGGTCAAGAAATGAAGTGTGGCGACGGTCTTGTTAATTCGACCTTTCAAAGTAGTTTTTTATCCAGTTTACACGAGGGCGAAGCTGTAGATATCAACTCAAAACATTTTAACAAATATCCTAATATTTTTAAATCTATTATAGAAAGTTGCCCTTCTCAATTTTATTATACTATTCTGGGACTGCTCTCAGATACATTTGATCCTCAAGAAAATATTTCTAGTTTTAATGCTGTTTTTAGAACTTATGATAATTCAAATGTTACCTTTTCAAACGTAATAGTAAGAGCAAGTGCTTTTGACGGACATATTTACTCAACCGCTGATCAAAAGCTAACAATCGATGGTGTCAAGCTTGAAGGAATTAGTGGCGTTGAGCTCAGAGATCATCATATCCCACTTGATGACCCAGAGGATGGCCTAACAAGGCTAAATCAAGCATGGTCTACCGAAAATGACTCAGATTTTGGACATATGATGCCGGGAAGATTTTTAGATACCTTATTTTTTATGTCTATAGGAGTAAAAGTTGATAATGGTAGAGATATCGCTACCTATGCAATTGAGTATCCCTACCCCAAAGCAAGGTGGGACGATGTTAGCAACGAAGATAACTATCGTCCTGATTACGGAACTATTTGCAAAAGTAAAAGTGGTAATGAAATATCTGATTGTAAGTCTAATGATACCTATCTCACTTATCGGCCAATTGACGAAATCACAAATGAGCAACTACTTAGTCCATTTTATGAATCTAATCATGGGCCGGAGAAATTTAAAGAAGAAAATGCTATTTTTAATTATTTTGATGGTTCTACACATTTTAATGATATTAAATTTCAAAACCGAGGATCTTGTATATATCAAGAAGCTAAAAATCAGAAAGGCGATAACATAGAATTCGCTACTTGGGATGAGGACCATTTAAAGGCATATTTTGTCGGGCTAAATCAATGTACCAGTAACAGTCAGTGTAAAGCCGTTGGTGGAGGAGACGGAGTCTGTATGTGTACAGACGAAGATTGCGAATATGGAAGGTGTGTAACTAGTGCCTGTGATAATGATTATACGGTCATTATCAACTCAACGGTTCAAAATGATACCTACAATGGAAATTACGCTGATAATAACTTTGACAACACTTTCCAAAATGTTGACTGGAGTATGGATTATGATAACTCCGACGGTTTATATCTTCAGTCAACGAGTGCACTCGTTTATAACAATAATGTACGAAATATTATGGGAGATACTCTTTATGATTTCCAACACCGAGACAGATCAAATAGATCGCCCAATTCATTTGATCATTTAATGGTTGAGCGCAATTTATTTTCACTTGGCATGACAAAAAATACTTCAGCAGGAGCACCTGAAGATACCACCCTTTATTCGAACAATATTTACCTCTCCTCTAACGTCGGCGGATATTGGCAAACCTATCGTCCATTTTGGATTCATAATACTTTTATCCAACCAGATAAAGTAGAAAATGGAGAAACAAATGGAGTACTACTAAATACAATTCAAAACGCACCTGATTCCTATGCAAAAGCAACGTATCGTTTATTTCATTTAATTGATGGCTGGTGTGACACTGAAGAAGAGCCTGATTGCGAACCAAGAAGGTGGTACGATGCAGACAATGCTCCATATACAGGACCAAGAATGAATTTATTTAATAACTCTGTATTGTCTGCAACAAAAAGATTTGGGCACATTTTTTTTGATAAAGTGCCATTTGCAAACCCTTCAGGCATCAGGTTTACAACCGGGGGCAATTTGATTCATGCAACATTTTCTGAGACAGCAAAAGTTAATGGAAAAAATGGTCATGCCACAACTCGTGATTTTGACCTAAACACACCACCTCTAACGGATTCCTATCTTTCACGAACAGACTTTATTTCAAAATATTGCTATGGTGAAGATATCAATGTGTTTTATCATATTAGAACTAATGAATACTGCAAAAACTATTCTCTAGATGAGGGCTGTATGAATGAGGATCATCGTCTAGACTTTAGATGCTTTATTGGAGGCCATGAAAATCAAATTGTAAATAAGGATACAGCTTATTATCCGTTGTTCAATAAAATCCCATTTGTTGACGTCGATGAAGCGCAAGAAATTATCGACGCCGCTGATCCATTTGCGAACTCCTTTAGAGAGTTTGATAAATGTAACGACTTCAGTGATATTCATGAAGATCACCTCAATTATACAGCACCAGCTTTTCATTCAATGAGTGGAAAATATCGAGTGCACCGAGACTTCAATGGACGAAACCGCTACGTAAAAACAACACCAGGTGCTTTTGAAAAAGGAAATCTGGGTACTAGTGGATGCCGTAATTAAATAAACGATGCTTTTGTTGCAAAAGCGTTCATTTTAATGAAATCTGCTTCATCAATGTTAAGAAATCGATGAGCAACTTCATATTCATGAGTCAGATCAATATTCATAATATGCGGGTCATCAGAATTAAGACTTACACTCAATCCATAATCGAGCATTTTTTTGATTGGATGATTTTCAATTTTATCAACACATCGAGTTAGCCAATTAGAAGTTGGGCAAACTTCAAAGTGAATGCCGCGCTCAAGCGCCAGCTCCATTACTTTTGGATCTTCCAT
>Ga0181565_10001793_pt1 | contig 16414 bp, 8 predicted proteins | sample 101ome_16_FD_129661 | JGI IMG/M metagenome (GOLD analysis project Ga0181565, IMG submission 129661) | Coastal salt marsh microbial communities from the Groves Creek Marsh, Skidaway Island, Georgia - 101401AT metaG (megahit assembly) | ecosystem: Environmental > Aquatic > Marine > Intertidal zone... | reverse complement strand
GCGTCGCGCGCGCGCGGCGTCGACGTCTAGGTCTAGGATGAGCGCGCAAGATGTCGAGCGTTTGGAGCGCGCGGTCGCCTCGTTGACTTCAAGCGAGACGTCGACGGATGGCGCAGAGGGCGCGGACGCGGTCGCCGCGCTCGCGCGAACGATCGAGGGGTACAGAGAGCAGGCGACGTTGTTAGATCCGATGCTTTCGTCGCTCATCGAGCCTCTGATCGCGCGAGTCGCCGAGGCCTGTACTCGACGAGGAGTAATCCAAAGCTCGACGCCGACGCGCGACGAGTCAGTCAAGAGGTGCTGCGAAGCATTGAACGCGCTTTCGAGCGTGCGAGGATGGAAAACGTGCGTGAGGTTTTATCCCAACGCGGCGAAATTTCTCGAACCGTCGATACGATATTTGCGAGAGGTTCGAGACGAGGGCGAATTTTGGCAAGTTCGTCAAGTCGTCGTCGCGTGGCAGTCGATCCTCGCCATCGTGCCGTTTGATTTAGTCACAGTCAACAGTAGTTCAGAGGACGATAGGAAAAGCGTAGAAAGTGATGTTCCGAGTGTGGTGCGCGAGTGGATGTGCGATTTGCGTTTACTGTTGCGAGATCCTGGTGGGATTCGCGACGTCGCGGCAAAAACCATCGGCAGACTTTTGACTCGGCGCGATACATCTACTTTATTACGCGATTTCGTGCAGTTCGCGCACACAACATTGCGAGGTGGCGTGAGCGCACGGAATGGAGAACTCGTGTTTTTGTGTCCTGGCATTCTCAGCGCTCTCGTTTCCATATTCAAGGCTGGTTCTCGAGAGCTGCTGCTGCGACACGCAGAGTCGGTGTGGACGCTGATCGAGTGCATCGCGGATTCAAAGCTCGCAAACGATTCAACGTTGGTTCGTCAGTTGTGCATTAAACTTGGAAGTAGAGTTGGAATGGTTTTCATGAAGCCAAGAGTTGTGAGTTGGCGCTACGATAGAGGAAGACGATGTTTACACGAGAATCTCGATCCCGAAAACCGCCGACCAATCTTGCGCGGCGGGGAGACGCAAGGTCCAGACGACGCTGACGCAACGTTTGAGGTTCCCGAAACGATCGACGACATCATCGAATTATCGCTCCAAGGCTTACGCGATTGTGAAACCATCGTGCGCTGGACGTCGGCAAAAGCTTTAGGACGAATCAGTGCACATCTGCCGCGCGATTTCGCCGACGAAGTCGTTGGAGCCGTATTGGATTGTCTTTCAGTGATTGAAAGCGACTCCACCTGGCACGGTGGATGTCTCGCTCTTGCTGAACTCGCTCGTCGTGGATTACTTTTACCGAATAGGCTACCGGAGACTGTACCGCGGTGTCTGGAAGCGCTGACGTACGACAAACGCAGAGGCGCGCACTCAATCGGTGCGCACGTTCGAGATGCAGCGGCGTATGTGTGTTGGGCTTTCGCGCGCGCGTATGCACCTGAGATCTTTGAGCCGTTCGTTTCTCAACTCGCTCCAGCACTTCTCAGGGTGTCGTGTTTTGACCGAGAAGTCAATTGTCGCCGCGCGGCGGCCGCCGCGTTTCAAGAGAGTGTCGGTCGCATTGGAACGTTCCCGCACGGGATAGAAATCGTCAACAAAGCGGATTACTTTTCGCTTGGGTCGCGTTCTCGAGCTGTTTTGGAGGTGTCGAGTTTCATTTGCCAGTTTGAAGAATACAAGCAGCCCATGATTGAGCATGTTTTCGATCAGAGTCTGACGCACTGGGAACTCGCCACACGACAACTCGCCGCCAGCGCGATAGGTGCGTTGGGTGCCATCGATGCCGAATGGATCACAGGTGTTGGTCTGCGAACTGTGATCACACGCTGTTCGAGTTCTGATTTACCGACTCGACACGGGGCGATGATTGCATTGGGCGAGATATTTATTTTATCGACTCGCACCGGCGTCGAGATTCCGTCCGAGCTGTGCGATGACGTGGTGCGTGTGATTGAAAGAATCGAGGATAAAAATATATTCAGAGGAAAAGGAGGTGAAATCATGCGGTCTGCTGCGTGTCGTCTCTTTGAGTGCATCGCAAGCGTCGGTCAAAGCCTCGCGATGGACTCGCGCGTGTGGCGCATCCTCGTCGATGTCTCGGAGGATTGCTTGAAGTGTTCAAGTGTCGATGTGCAAGTCGCCGCGTCACAGGCTATTGTTGCGTTTGTACTCGACCGATGTTCCTCAGACGATCCATTTGCGGCGCGACGTTTGCTGCTGAAACACGCCGATGTATTAGATTCTGAGCCTCTCGGCGTCATACGACGTGGTTCTGCTCTCGTGTTGGGTGGTTTTCCGCCGCAGATGCTTTGCGGTCCGCACTCGACGTCGATCGAGGATACAGAGCATCCGGCATGGCGACTGGCTTTCGCGGCACTCGTGCGCGCGACTGAACCGGAAGAGAATGTAGAACTGAGAGACGCCGAAACGCGCGTGAACGCCGCTTACAGTCTTGTGGAGATGGTTGTTTCGATGTTGTCGTTTGCGCACGAGGCGCGCGAGTCTTCTTCACTGACCGTCTCTGATATCAAGTTTATGTCTGATTGTGCGGTGAATACTTTACTGAATTGCCTTCACGACTACTGCGTGGATAATAGAGGCGACGTCGGATCATGGATACGAGAAGCGGCGATGAAGAGCTTGCCAGTCTTGGTCGGAGCGTTGCAAAGGCACGATGCACTTTCTTCCGCGCAAGCTCAAATCATCGTACAAAATGTGTTGAAACAATCCTTGGAGAAAATAGATCGAGTCCGATGTCAGGCCATCGCGACTCTCGTGCAACTTGTGCGAGGAGACGAGGAGTTGAAGCATAGTTTGCGAATCACCGGTGGTCCCGTCAAATTGAAACCGCTCGTCGACCTTCTAGAGCGCGACCTCTTGGATACGGTGCTTCCATCAACGATCGACAATGCCCTCGACGCATCAAACGCTAGTGTCATCTTTCAAACTATGGTTCCCCTACTGAAAAGTAAGGCGTACGCCCAGTTTGTTTTGAGCGGTTGGTTTGTGAGCGCGGGGAGTGGCGGGGAACGGTTGGTGCGTTGCGCGTCGCAGGCTTTGCTGGACGCCATTCGTACCGAAAAGTCCCTCTCGAGAGTCTTAGCGGGGTCGATTGTCGCAAATCTTCGTGTGAACAAGCGTGAAGATCGCGTTACAGTTCCAACTATACGGGCGTTTGACAAACTCATGTGTCGGGGATTGTTGGAGGAAGAGCAGGATGAATCGTTCGAAATGGTTGAATTGATCCGGTACGAGTGCTTCTCCAGTCGCGACGTCGCGAAATTAGTTCTCGGATGTGTTTGTCTCTCATATTACGTTGGTCACTCCGTTCAGCGCGTGAGTGACTCGGCGGTGATGGGTTTACTTGCGCTCCTAAACAATCGATACCCGAGAGTACGACTCGCCGCGGTCGAGCACCTTTACGTGGGTCTACAAACGTTTTCCAAGCCTTCGCAAGGTGTTCATCGTGTCGTGCAGGTAATCTCTTTGAGTTCATGGGATGCTCCACCGAGCGTGACGCGGGAAATTCGCATGCAGATGTACGATCTCTTAGGTTTGGAAATTCCCGCCTTCTTGCGCAAGTCGAACCGGAAAGTTGCAAAGGAGGTTCGCGGTGAGGAAACGTCTTACGCGACGCTCGTCGACGAGGCGGGATACTGAGTCGAAATCGGTACTTGTACATGTAATATAAACGTACATTTAAATAGCGGCGTTATAATTTTTACAAGTTGTGGACAACGAACGTCGGTCCAACGGAAGACGCTACGTCAGCGGAGGGTGACGAGCACGATTGCGAAATTCTCGCCGACGCGCAGCACGGTGTGAACGGCGTCGATATACTCTTTGTCTGCGACCGTTTCGCTTATCAGAGAGCCTTTGATCGATTCGGTCCAAGGCTGCTTAATGATTCCTTGTCGAGCTCGTTCGATGACTTTACCAATCCTGGTGAGCCACTCTGATTCAGGCAACATGGAAGTTGACTTACCGATGCCGCACTGCGCCGCGAGACGCGTCGTAAACACAATCTGGCAAGTTGCGTCAACTGCGAATGAGTTCGTCGCGGCCGCCTCGAGCGCATTCGTCAACATATCAATGTTCGATAATGTGCCGTGTGTTTTGTCATGCGAGCCGGCGAGAGGCCAAAGTTCTTGCGGGCCTGGACTGTCTCTTCCGCTTGAACTGTGCGCCACCCGATGTCCTTCCACGTGTTCTCTCTGTAGAAGTTCGCCACCCGTAGCTCCAAGAATAAAACTTTCAAGGGCTTGCTTGAATCGAATTGTGTCCTCTTCATCGTCCGAATCGCTTTCTTCTTCATCAACAAAAGAGCTGCGTGAGAGATTTCGGTCGCGCATAGTCACCACCGGTGGCGGTAGAACGACGTCGACACCGAGGTCGTCTCGAGTGTGCTCTCCGAGCAAAGTAGAATAGACGGCGATTTCGGGTTGCATGAACAGATTGAGCCTTCTGCGAACTTGTCGACACGCATCTATGACGTCGAAATCGTCGATTTCATCGGAAATTATGAGATAGTGCTTTCGAATTCGCCCCTTGGAGTTCAGTTTCCCCAAAAGCATGAGAACGTCCGAAAGACTCGTCAAGGCGACGACATCTATGACTTGATTGTTCTTTTGCTCAATCAACGCGTACCATGGATCGTTCAAATGCTGATACTGCGCCGATTGCACGCCATCGACGACGTTTTTCACGGTATTAAGCAACGATGAATTTGCAGAGCAAAGTAATAAGCAAGTCGTGTTCACGCCGTCGGCTTGCGGTGACGTCAAAGATAACTTCTCCAGACCGATCGGTTCGCTCACTTTTATAGCATCAATCTCTTCAAACGAACGTAGCATCAATGCTGGATCAGAGATCTGCACGATCCTCGCCGGTTTTTCAATCCCTTTGAAGCGATACGTGCCGAGATCATGACAAAACTCCGGCTGGTATCCCTCTTGGACAGCTTTGTGAAGCGAATCGTAATCAGTCAAAATTTGTCCGCCTATTGCACTGCGTGCGACACGTGCTGCAAAATTTAAGACGTGACCAAAGTACTCTGACCTTCCCGTGCGGGCACACGGACGAATGTCGACGCATTTACCAGAGCAAATGCCGATACCCACACGAAGTCCAACGAAGACGTCTCGTCGTCCGTTTCGCATGCGTCTGCCGCCTTTATGAGCCAGAAGAAGACTGGGCCAATCAATCTTCATGAACGTTGACTGCGCGAGTAGAGACCACATATATGCATCTGAAGGAGAGTCAAAGGCTAGCAAAAATTCACCGTTAGATTCTCTGCATTCGTATCCGTGACACACCGCCAATGTCGAGCGCACCGCGGCGTTGAGAAGAGCTATGGATTCATCCATGACATCTTTCAACGCCGTCGTGAGTTCTTTCAGAGAATCTATGTACGTAAACACCACTGTAATCTGCATATCGTTCAATCCGGGAGAATCAAAGTAAGACGGTTCCAATTGTCGGACCGTGCGCAAGTTTGAAAATAGCGTCAACCTTGTTGCCAGCGACTTGGGTACAATTTGCACAAGTTCTGCCTGCACGAGCGCCGCCTCACCGAGCATCGCGTGCCTGTTGATCAAATTTTTCAAAAAAGCAGTTTTTGCGCGCTGCGTATAGCGGTAGACCAGATTCATCTCAACGGAACCCTCTTCTGTGGCGTCGTCGACTTCGGAGAGACGCCATCGCGCGCGTTTGCCGTCTGCATTGAAAACGAATGCGTCGTCAATTTGTACAGTCTTTGAAAATTCCTCGTCGACTTGAACGACGTTTTCCGACGTCGTCGCAAATAGGTCCAATTCTTTCTTATTAAGCGCCAACTGATGTCTTCCCATGTGCAGCGCGTGAAAGTTTCTGATAGAATCCTGTCCATCCCCCATGATTGCCGCCATTGTATCGCCAGAGATTACCGTTTGACCGCCGGTGGCGCAATCAGAGACCGCGTGCGCGATAGTCACAGCTCCTTTGAAGTACTGTTTTCTGCGCGTAGTCGGATGATACTGGCTCTGGCAGAACCCCGTGTGCATCCCAATTCTCACTCGCAGTCCGTTCATTTGAGGAGATTTTGATGCGAACGTTCTTGATCCTATCGGAGCTTGACTGAGCGCAGTTTTTTCTTTACCTCTGATTCTCTCCTCGCTGAATACTGTTTTTTCGTCATCTTCTATCTCATTTTCGCGGATGATGTGCGTCGTCGTCACCGCTTGAAGTAAAAGATTGTTTGCGTTCCGCGCGCGATCGAGTTCGGCGTTTTGCTTCATCACGGTTTGATCGTAGTCTGAGTAAACTGATGCGCAAACCTTAGCGAATGGCGAGTCCCAGGCGTACGTTTGCATTCGCTCTTGCACCAGTATAGCGAACTTGACGGCATCGATAGCGCTATGGAACGCGATAGTGAAGCTGTCACCCTCGGTCAAGACCTCATAGCCAAACGTCGCTACAATACTTTGCCTCATGATTTTGTCGTGGGCACTCAGCGCTCGATTCATGTGAACTGATGCTTGTTGCCAGAGCTTTGTGGATGCCTGCACATCGGTGACCACGATGGTAACTTCCGCGTCCGATGGTGCGTGGGAACGTTTGTACTGGTTCAAAATCGCCTGTACGAAGAAGCTTCTCGCGACGGAGCCTCCGAACACAGAGATGGCGGACAATCCTAAAATCCCGAGACCGATGGATAACGCCAACACCATGGGACGTATGCTCAATGCACCCGAATCACTTTGAACTTGAGGATCTAGGATGGAGACAGAGTCACACGTCACATCGCGGATGTTTTCCAGAAACGTTCTCAAGCTGGCTGGGGTTGACGCAAAGGCTGGGATGACGCCCATGCCGGAGATGATGGACTGCACATCCGCGTCCGTCGCCATCCATTCCAATAAAGACAGCGTGGCGTAAAGTTTCTGAAACGCCTGACCCGTACACTCACTACCGGTGTTGGTCGACTTCAGGTAAACGTCCAGCGCAACTGGAGATAATCCGCTCACGGCGCCGGAAGAATCTAAATACCCCGTGAAATCCAAAATGACGTCGTGCGGAAGTAGAGCGAGTGAATTCTGTTTCTCAACGACCATCGCGGCGGCTGCCACGTACGTCGACGTAGACACATCTGGTTCTACCGATGTGAACGAACTGTTCGCCGCCCGAAACTGTGAGACGAGAGATTTGTACAGAACGTCCTCCGCGGCGTTGTCTATGCTCACCAGAAAGATGGGCGCCGTGACGCCATTCAAAAAGGGATTCAGGCGAACTATGTCAGGGTGACCCCACGTGCTGGCGACCCCGCTGACAATCGAAGCCAACGCCTGTATGTCTAGCGTCAAGGCTGTACCGCCCGTACCGAGCTGAAGCACACCTTTATTGAACGCCGCGCGCGCTTCCAATTGGAAAAGCGGTAATCTCGACAAAATCGCCAGAGGAGTCCCGACGAGATCGATTCCGATCGCCATCCCACTATCTGTGATTATATTTGACAGCGCATTTCTGGGAGTGGTCAATTCTTTGATGTCCAGCGTGCAGGTTGCGTTGTATGCCTCGTACAGTGCCTGAATGGTACGCAACGGGCTATCCAAGGCGCTCGGCGCCGTGACGCTCGCGACAGTTCTCGACGTCTTTGTGGATGTCGTAACTTGACCGGCGATCTCTCCATCACAGTGCACGTCCGTGACCAATCTCGCCAGAACGAGCGCCCCAATTTCGTCTCGTAACGAAACAAAGCCGTACTGCGCGGCGATGCGCGAGGATTGTTCACTCGAGAGAAACCAACGCCAAAACTCAACCGTCTGCTTGACGTTCTGACACGTCGCGCCCGTTCGTAAGCGATCCGTCGCGGTGAATCCGGTCATACCCGTCCGCAGTACGACGTACGAGTAAGTCGTGAAAGGCCAAGCCCCGGTCGTCAACGCCGGCGCAATCGTAGCCGTCAACCTATGCGCCGTGTCGCCGTTGTTACCGAATTGTAAGCCCTTCATCTTCACAGCCTTTGAAATGGAATCAGGGTTTGGATACACAGCTTCCGTGTTTCCGTCGTGCACGTAACCGGCGATCGACACACCGACCGCATCCGCATCGGCCAACACGGCGTAACCCAACGAAAAGTTTGTCACGCGTACGTACGACACCACCCCGAGACCGCCGTTCCTCTCCGTGACCGCGCTCCCCAATACGCTCGACCAATTCGGCAACTTTGACGTTCCTACCGAGCTCGCAAACGTCGAACTCATCGAAGAAAGAGCTCCGGTCCACACCTCCGTCGTGCCGGAGCTGTCCCCTCGCACCGTCAGCTTGATGGCTTCGCTCGGAAGAGTCAGCGAAGGATTCATCGCCGCGAGCGCGGGGTCGTCCCAACGCGTGATCGTGCCCAGAAAAATCCCCAAGAGCGTGGTCGCGTCCACTCGAAGCGGCGCTGCGGATGCATTCGGAAGATTATACACCAACGCCACGGCGCCGGCGACGACGGGATACATCTGCAAGTCTGGGTACGCCGCGTACGACGCGGCGTCGATGAGCGCGTCGCTGCACGCGAAATCGATGTCCTCGAACCCTTCGCTATCCGAGCACTCGACGGTGGCGTTTTTAATCCGACACAAACCCTTACCGCTTCCCATGGCGGCGTAGCTCACGCTCACATTCTCCGTCGCCTGCTCGTACGCGTTGATGGCTTCGTGATACACGCTCGCCGGAAACGTCGCCCCCGCCCCGACGAGCGTCACCTCCGCCGCGTCGCATCCTCTCACCGTCCACGCCCGTCCCCACCCCACGATTGCCATCGCGCACGCCCACGCGACCGATCGCGCCGTCGCTCGCGCCAACCGTCCGCGCCGGCATCCAGCCCCACCACCATCGTCGTCACGCCGCCACCGCCGCCGCCGACTCGTCCCTCGCGCCCCCACGCGCGACGAACGCACGCGTCTATCGCGCTCGTCCGCGTCGTCCATCACGACCACGACGGTCGCCCGTCGCGCTCTCGCGTTCGACGAATCGACCGATTCCTCGATTCACGGTCCAACAGTCGATCCATCATCGATCGGCCGTTCGTCCGACTGTCCGACTGTCCGACTGTCCGAATGTCCGACGCCGCGCTCGAAAGCCGTCGCGCGCGGTGAAGGCGAACCGTGTGTCCGATCACATACCATGTTTTTTAGCGCACCATCACACGTGTTTACCATCGTTTTGAGCCATGTGGCAGTGTGCACCGATGCAGTGTGTGCGATCCTCGGGACCCTCGGGGCGGTCACCGACCCCGCGCGCGCGGTGGACGACCGACGGGACGACTCGACGGGACGCCGGTGACGCGCGGGAGACGGCGACGCGCGCGTGCGTCTCGACGCGTGGGGTGGTGACGCGTGCGTGCGCGTTCGATCGAGACCTCGCGGGGGGCGTCGAGGCGACGGGGGAGCGCGCGAGAGAGGGAATCCGCCCATCGGTGGCGCGCCCGGCGGCTGTGCGCGTCGGTCGGTCGGTCGGTCGGTCGAACGAACGCGGGTTCGGTGACGGCGCGGCGCGAGCGGGCGGTGAAAACACCGTCGTCGACGCGCGCGCATGTTTCAGCTCGTCTCTCTGAGCGATTCGGCGGTGAAGATACCTCCGGCGAACCTCGGGAAGAGCACGCTCGAGGCGGTGACGCAAGAGCTCGAGTCGCTCTACGTGGACAAGGTGCTCGCCGAGTGTGGGGGGTTGTGCGTGACGCTGTATTCGATCACAGATATTGCTGGCGGTACGGTACTCGCCGGGGAGGGATGCGTGTGCTTCGACGTGAGTTTTAAGGTTGTCCTCTTCAAGCCGTTCGCCGGGGAAATTTTAGAGGGCACGCTCGCGAGCGTCGGCGCCCACGGCGCGTACGTCTCCATCGGCTTTTTTAGCGACATTTTCATCCCCTCCAGCAACATGCAGGTACCGAGCGAGTTCGACGAGCGCGAGAAGACTTGGGTGTGGGATTATAACGGCGAGACGCTCAAGATGGAGGTCGGCGCGCCCGTCCGTCTCCGCGTCGTCGGCGCGCGCTTTCCCGAGAGCCCCAAAACCGCCGAGGAGCTCGCCGAGCTCACCCCCGAGAGCGGTGCAAAGACGAACGGTTCTTTCGCACCCATGTTAGTCATCGCCGACGTGAACGCCGACGGTTTAGGTATGTGTTCGTGGTGGACGGAGCACGACGCCGAGCAAGCCTAATCGACCAGAGACGGACGGACGGACGCGACATCACCCAACCCTACATCATAGAAAAACTACACACATCACATAGAACTTTCAACCACGTATATACGTACACGCACATATGATATACACCCCCGCACCCCTCCCGCGCGCGACCGACCGACGTCGCTTCGAGAAAATATCTTCCGAGCGATCTCGGTGACGCGTTCACTGACCGATCGGCGGGAATGATGAAAACGCGTCGGCACAACTCGACGACGCGCGCGTGACTCGATAGTATGGCTAAGATTGCGATGAAGTCCACGAAGAAGACGACGAAGAAGACGGCCGCCGGTAAGGTGAAGAAGGTCAAGGACCCGAACGCGCCGAAGCGCGCGCTCAGCGCGTACATGTTCTTCGCCAAGGATCAACGCGCGAACATTCTCAAGAAGAATCCCAACTTTTCCGTCACGGACGTCGCCAAGGAGCTCGGCGTGCAGTGGAAGACGATCAAGGATAAGTCCAAGTACGAAAAGGAAGCGGCCAAGGACAAGGCTCGCTACGAAGCGGCGATGAAGAAGTACAAGGCCAAGTAATCTTCATCGCGACGCGGCGGCGCATTCACGACTGGATCGAGTTTGAATTTCGACAATTACGCGCGACGCGGAGAGATTCGCGGCGAACGAAACCGTCGAAGGCGATCGAGATCCGATGCGAACGAATGCGATACTGAACAACGACCCATACATGACATACCGGATCCAATGCCGATGATATACTACGTTTAAAAATGAGCGATGCGAACGCGAGCGCCCTCGCCAGCGCGCGGGGGGTCTCAACAGTGTTGTAAAGAATAAAAAAGTACCTACGTACAAGTTCTCTCTTTGTCGTTACAGTGCAGCGAGCGAGCGATGATTTTATTCCTCCCGCTTGACATACCGCATAAAGTACCGATCGCGCTGATTCCCGAGCGTCCACATGGAATCAAAGTACGACGCGCCGTAATCCTCGGGCACGCCGCTCTCGAATGGTTTGCCACCCGCCGCGGTGGTCGCGAAGAGGGCGCGCGCCTTGCGCAATTCTCGGCACATGCGCACGGCGTACGCGGGATCGTCGGTGACGCAAATCAGGTGACCGCCGGGTTTTAAAACGCGATGCACGTCTCGTAAAAACGCGGCATCGACGAGCACCTGCGAACTTCCCACCCACTCGGGGGGGTCGGGATAATTGACGTAGAGCTCGGAGATGGACGCCGGCGGCGTCACGCGCGCGCTCAACGCATCGTGCGCCATACCGCACACGAGACGCACGTTTCCCTCGACGCCCAGTCGTAGAGATTTCATCCACGTTAGAGCGACTCTGTTTCGTCGCATTTCGATGCCGATCCATCGCACGTTTGGATTTTGTTTCGCCCTTCGCGTGATCCAGTCGCCGTGGCCGCTGCACACCTCGACGCGAACGTCTTCGACGTCGTCCACAGTCAACGGTTCTATATCTTCATCGTCGGCGATGATTTTAACCTGGGACGACGACTCGACTCCTTTACTCGCGATTTGTGCGATTTCGAGACGTCTCGACAAGGGAACGTCGTTGATGTACGCTTCGACGGCGTCGATTTCTCGACTCGTCTCTTGCGATCGTAGTCGTAAAAATAACTGCACACTTTTCGATGGCGCATCGGATAAAGCACCGTCGTGCGGCTCGTCGTGTTCGTCGTCGACGTACCTCGCATTAGCCTCGTTTTTCTCCGCATTCGCCAAATCCATCTCGAGAATCGCCCGCGCGTCTCGACACGCGTCGACGGCGACGTCGTTGTCCGGCATGAGCAAACTCGCAGCCGTGGCGATTGCAACGTGCGACTGTGCGGTGATTTCGACGCCATCCCGGGTGGCGTCTCGAGCGAACGCCAACGCTCGCTGTACCATGAGCTTCCCGCATAGCGTTTTAATGAAGTATTCGCACGCCGTCGCGTCCGGAGAGTAGTCTCGCTCGCGCATGGTTTCCAAACACTTGGTCGCGCCGTCGACGTCGCCGTAACGCACGCAGTTTCTCAATAGAGTCGCGTACGTGCGCTGATTCGGCTCTACACCCACACTAATCATCTCACGCATGACGGATCGCGCTCTATCGATGTTTCCATCCTGCGATTCACCCTTCACGAGCACCGTGTACGCGACTTCGTTTGGCTCGACGCCCGCGTCACACATCGATTTCCAAATCTCTCGCATCACCGCCGTCTCCCCGACCCGCGTCGCCGCGTTCAAATAATTCGTGTACGAATACACGTTCGGCTCGAGTCCCGCGCGCGAGATGCGCTCGAACGTCTCCTTGGCGAATCCAAACTGTTTTTCGTTGCCGAAATCCTTCAACAGGCGATTGAAAAATTTCACCTCCTTCACCTTTAACGCGCGTTTGAGCAACGTCTGCGCGTCTCTCGCGCGTTTACGATTCATCTTGACGACGCGCTTGATTCCTTCGTCCAGCGACGAGAGGTACGACGTGGACACGCCGTCGCCCTCGTCGCCCTCGTCGCCCTCGTCGCGCGCGCCCGCCGCCGCCCCATCACCGCCTCGCGTCCCACTCTTCTCACCGCCGCCGTCTCCACCGCCCACCGCCGCCGCCGCCGCCGCCGCCGCCTCCCGCCGCCGACGCTTGGCGTCCGATCGTTTCCTCTCCCCTCGATTCACCACCCGCTTCATCCGCGTCGTCGTCCTCGGCGCGCGCGCGCGAACGAGTGACGGATGGATGGATGGTTGCGAAGCGAAAGCGAAAAAAGTACGCGTCACCCACTCGTCGACGCGCGCGCGACGTCGCGATGAGCGTCGCCCGTCTCGCGGACGCGACGCGCCTCGCGCCTCGAACGCGTCCACCGTCGTCGTCGTCACCTCGAACGCGTCGCGTCGTCGTCCCTCGCGCGGGCGGGAAAGGGAAGCGCAAAGGGGCGCGCCGACGCGACGAGCGCGCGACGGATGCGGTGGCGCGCGCGCCGTCCGATGACGCCGGCGCGTCGGCGCGCGCTGGGAAATCGCTCGTGGGTACGCTCGGACCCATCTCGCGCGCGCCGTTCGAGGCGAACGAGGAGACGAGCGAGCACTTCATCTTGGCGCGGCTCGCGAGCGCCGGCGACGAGAGGTGGCGCCCGCTGGGAGACGTCGTGCACGCGCGAGGGACGAACGTGGACGACGTCGTTCGAGAGCGATATTGGATTTTGAGCGACTACGCGAAGAGGCGACATCTGAAGCTGAACGTCGGCAGGGGGGGGATAGAGATCGGCGTGCGCGTGCAAAAGGGACCGACGCACCCGAGGGCGACGACGGGGGAGGCGACGGAAATCGTCTCGGTGTCGGATGGATCGGACGTCGAGAGATGGGACGAGGCGAGAGGGAGAGACGAGACGTTGAAGTATGGTGAATATCCAGCCATTCTGAGACTACTGAACAACGCCGAACCGGTGACGGCGGCGGCGAAGAACGCGATGCTTCGGGCGAGCACGCAGTTCACGTCGTCGGCGGGCGCGACGGGCACGAAGACGAATGCGCCGCCGCGAGGGGCGGAATCCGCCGCGTCGGCGAGGAAGACAGAGCGCGTCGACAAGGGCGACACCGTCACGTTTCGATTCGATTAATTTTAATAATTTTCATGAAAAGTAACTACTGTACATTTAACGCATTTAACGCGGAAATACAGCGCGTTGCGTCTCCGCACATCGACTCGCTAGCGCGCGTGGCGCGAGAGCGCGCGAGAGAGACACGGGAGCTCTCGCACTCGAGCTATGTGCTCGAGACCGTGTGATATGTCCGCGGAACATTCCCCGGCGAGAGCGTGTCCGACGAGAAGAAGAAACACGCGAGTGCTCGTGGTCAAACACGTGTGCGCGTATCTCGCGTTGAGTTCTTCAATCACTTCGAGGTTGGAGGTGACGATAATCGGGTACGCGTGCGATATGCCGCTCTCACCGACCGCTTGGAAGACGAGATGACCCTGATCCTTGGCCGAGCGGCGTATTTTACCCAACAATGCTATGGCCACTTCGAGCACTTGAATGCTGTGCGAAGAATCATCGTCGACCGAGCCGTTTTGCGCGAAAAATCGAGGAGAAAAGTACCGAACGAGTCCGCCGAGGAACAGCGGTCTCATATGTGAGTCATTGTGACGTCGGACGCGCGGTAACACCGAGCCACCGCCGACGCGAGCCGTCATATCTACGATGTCCAACTTTTCTCCGGCAAACGTCACGGCGTAAACGCTACCCACAGCCATCGCGATGACGCTCGATCCGACGACTGTCGGCGACTCGGTCTCGACGCAAAAGGCATCCGTGTGCATAAACTTCAGGGGACCCGAGACTCGAGAAAACGTGTGACGCCAACGAGTCGTGAGAACTTCGATAGATGTTATCGAGTTGTCTCTGAGTGGAAAATGTGGGGCGAGATGCTGCTGCAGCCACTCCTCCACTCTACCGGGATCGTCCTTGACGGCATACCCTCTAAACCACACCTCTTGATCCTTGATGTTAAAATGTATCGACATCCAGGGATGAGCATCGATGACATCACGAAATGAGTCCACAAATTTGGAGATGATCGCCTTGACGTGTTCGCGTCTCCAGGGACGCAACGGTCTGAATGAAACGCGGAATCCGTCCATGCTGTCCTTCAAAGCGTCTGCGTCCCATCCAGCCGATTCGGCTAAATTGTTCAAGTCTTGATCATCCATTTCTATTCGCGCGACTCGTGCATCACCGTTTGCTCTCCTCTCGACTTGCTCTTCGTATCGGTCTAGCGTGAAAGAGCACGTCGCACGGCGCCAAATCTGAAAGAGAGCACCGTGTCTGACAAAGAAGCTATCGAGAGTTCCTTGGACGGAAACGCTGTTTCTCATGCAAAGGTGTCGCTGCACCTTCTTGAGTGTGAAGCAGACGAGTGGCGCGAAAGTGACTCCCAACCATGCGTGCGCGTTGAACTGAAGATTCGTTTGCGCGCGATACACCGGAAGTGCGCGCGATATTCCGATGAAAAAAGTTGGGTACAACGCAAAGTTGGTGAAGCACAGCACTGCGATGGCGAGGAGTCCGTCGTACGCGTCGAGAATCGTCATCGGTACGATCTCTGGACTGAGAAGCAACAACACGATCTGCTTCGAGGTAAACGTGTGCCCGGGGTAATTGTAACCTATTATGGTGAGCGACACGGCCGGATGTCGCATGATTGTCTTAATGACCAGTCTGAAAATCATCCCAATGTCCTCCTTGTATAGAATAGGTCTTCCGTGACTGTCTATGTTGAAGAACGTCATGATGACGAAAAGATCGACAAACATTGCTAAAGGGAGATATCTGGTGTACAGCCCGCGTAAAAATTTTCCAGGGTTCTCCGTCGCTTGCAGAGGCACGAAATTGCCCTCGCTTGTCCGCACACCGCGCACCATTAAATAATTTTCCAAAATCAGTGCGGCGCTGAAGTACATAAAAGTGTAAAATCTTCTCGCGTTCAGACCGTCGTTCGGCGTCATCCCGAGAATGAAGCTCATGAGGAAAGATCGTGCACGTCCACTTTTCGATCCAACGCCTCGCCGATACCGTTCATTCGCCTCTAGATACCGCATCATCTTCGCCGGTTCGATGAACCGCCTCGCCGGTCGTTTGTCCCCGCCCCGAGACGACTCCTCCAGCACGTCGGCGACCGCGGCGATGCCATCGTCATCATCGCTTGACCAGGTCTCCGCGCGCGTCCCGCGTCCCATTCTCCGCCGCGCGCTCGTCTCAGCCAGCCGCCGCGCCGTCGAAGCCCCTCGATGCCCCTCGTTGCCCCTGTCGCCGTCGCCCCTGTCGCCGTCGCGCCTCTCGACCTCCCTCGTCGTCCCCCGACGCGTCGACGTGCCTCCGGAATCGATCTCGCGCGCGCTCGAGAACGTCTTCGGCGCCTCATGCGCGCTCGAACGCGTGCGCACCATCACGCTCGCGCGCGACCGCTCGTCCCGTCGATTCGCCAATACGCCGTCCCGCGCGGCGATTCACCGACCGTTGCGTTCCCCACCGGCCGCGTCGTTCGCCTCGGTGACGTTCGGGGCGTCACAATCGTCCACTCTGAGCTCGTCGCGCGCGCGACGCGCACCCCGCCGCGCGCGCTCGTCGCAGAGGCGCGGACTTCCGCAATGGCCGCCGACGTCGACCGACCGCCCTCGGTCGTCCGCACTTCGCGCCGACGCGACGCGACTCGAGACGCCGACAGCGATCGCGAGAGACGCTCGAACGAT
>Ga0181565_10001787_pt1 | contig 16434 bp, 18 predicted proteins | sample 101ome_16_FD_129661 | JGI IMG/M metagenome (GOLD analysis project Ga0181565, IMG submission 129661) | Coastal salt marsh microbial communities from the Groves Creek Marsh, Skidaway Island, Georgia - 101401AT metaG (megahit assembly) | ecosystem: Environmental > Aquatic > Marine > Intertidal... | reverse complement strand
TCGTCATTAGCCTATAAAGTAAGTGGAAGAGCACCCAAGTATATGAAAGTCCTAATGAGTCCCCAGTAATGTTTAGAATAAAAATACTGAAAACAAAAAACTTAAAAAAGAAAATAGAATTATGATTGGTTTGAATCATTCCTTTTAGATCAGATCGCTTAGATATATTAAATGTATAATAAAAGAAATATAAAAGAGAAAAAAATGGTAAAACTCCACTATAGACAAGAATCTTAAACCATCCACCATGCGTAGTAATCACATTATAATCACCGGTTAGAGGAGATTTCTTTACAACATCATTTAATTCATAAAAACTATAAGCACCATCAATACCATGACCTAGGATGGGTTGCTCTTTTATTGCCAATATACTAGCAAACCAAGTCCTAACTCTAGGTGTCAAATATTCTTGAGTATAAATATCTAAACTTGAAAAGGCCTGGTACGCATCATATAAATTACTCAGTCTTAAAGATTCATGATAACTAGAGATAAAATATAACGAACCAAAGAAAAGAATAATTAAAGCGATAGAAAATTTCGGGTTAATTTTTTTAAATGTAAAAGCATTACGAAAGAAGTAGAGAAAATAGAACAGTAATACTACAAAAATACCAACTCTAGATAGGGCGCTAATAATAATAAAATTGGAGAAAAACAAGGATGCATAAAATGAATATTTATATTTACTCAAACTTAGAAACTGGTGCTTCAAAAAAATAATTGCCAACATTAATGGAATAACCAGCCTAGTCAATTGATTTGAATTTACTAAAGGGAAATATTTCAATAATTGAAATTCTACTTGCGCTTCTCTTAATACAAATAAATTAGAATGCATTATTGCAAGAGAAATTGTCACGATAAATAAACACAGGAGGACAAAGAATATTGAAAAAAATGTGGCTTTTACTACTTCATTGAATCCTATGCGTTTTAACAGGAGGTCATTGATATAAAATACTACCAAAATAAAGAATAATGAAAAAATATAGCTAACTTCACTACTTCCATTGCCGCCTCTCAATATAAACACACACATTGAGATAAATATAAACACTGAGAACAGGTAATATATTTTTTTATCGAAATTCACCATTAAACTAGCTGGCAATAAAATGTACCTTATTAAAACAGCTATTGATGCCGCTAATGGAAAAGTAACTATATAATATGATATGTTATATAGAAAAAAAATTGAAAACAAGTATATGTATATTGTTATCAAGGTTTTTTAATTAGGAAAAATGTTTCATTTGGATTTACGCCACATTCAAAATCTGCGTAACGATTACTATTGATATTATTTTCATAAACAGTAACTTCAAAGCCGACTTTTTCTAGACTCTCAATCAAATAACCCTCTGAGAACAATGCCCTATGGTCAGTTTCACCGTAAAAAAACATTCTTAACTGATCGTTATTAATACCCGGATCATCTATACTATTTTTCAATAATCTGGTATGAGGGGTTTGCAATATACAAATTCCACCTTTTTTTGTTACTCGGAAAATCTCCTTCAACGCCTTCCTAAAATCAAAAACATGCTCCAATACATGATTTGCTATTACTAAATCAAATTGATTACCATCGAATTGCATATTGGTAATATCCATTTTTACAATATCTGGTGACTTTGGATTGTAGTCGCACTTTATATACTTATCTGGATTGAGTGATTCAATAAACTTAGAAAAATGCTTTTCAGGCGCAAAGTGAAGGACTGAACAGATCTTTCTGTTATTAAACAATCCTAACGATTCTATATATAATAATAAATGGCGCTCTCTATCAATTGACCCACACGATGGACACTTAAAATTCTTTGTGTCTGATCCTGACATTAGCAAGTCAACATGCATAGAAATACTATTATTTTGATTTGCGTATGGTATAAATTTAAAGACCCTTCTGCCACATATGTTACAAAAAAATCTCGCATGAACATAAGAAGCTATATGGTATGTAAATTCAATTACTTTTTTCTTTACTTTTGAGTATCCCATTATTCTCTATAATTAACCTTATTAATGATTTAACGATATCTATGGCTCCATGATTCACCACTGCAAGCTTTGACGTTAATTTATACTTTAATAGATACGCCAATTTTATTTTTAATTTTGACCTTATTATCGCCCTCTCTAATTGATTCGTTGTTTCATGATGTCGCTTACTATAAGATGATGGTGTAGAAAAATTATAGACGGAAAACTCATATGGAAGATATAGAGCGCCATTTTCTCTAGATGCTATGCATTGGACTACATAATCACCCACCTTACTAATTTTTAATAAATCATTCAGCAAAGTATTATTTAACACATCTGAACGGAAAATAATTGTTGAGGTCGGCATAAACCCACCACCTTTTATTAATACATTTCTGGATGGTATTATTTTTATTTTTTCACCATTGTCAGAAATTATTTCTTCTCGACCATGCCCTTTTAACACAGCTTTATGAAAACTTATATCTATCCATCTATATTTCCTCATACAATCTAGTTGAATTTGTAGTTTATTTCGATTTATCCATTTATCATCGCCTTCACATAGAGCAATAAATTTACCTTTTGCTCTTGGAAAATTAAAAGTGGGATTCATTTTTAACCCTTTCGAATACTGATTTTCTGTCTGATATATCGGCTTTATCAATCTCGGATATTTGGCTTGGTATTCACGAATAATGTCGGCGGTTCGGTCGGTGGAGGCGTCGTCGTGAATTAGGATTTCAAAAGGAAAATCGGTTTCTTGGATAAGGAAGCCTTCGAGCGCGTCTTCGATATAAGGTTGGTGGTTGTAGGTAATGCAGCAGATGCTGACCACTGGCTGATCAATGTCGCTTTTCCAATTGGCGATAATTTCGTCTTCGGTTCTTAGGTTTCTCATGGTGATTTTAGTCTTTTAATGTTTTAAATTTTTGGACTAGCTTTGTGCGAATAACAGGGGCGCTCAATGTGGATACACTCAGTAACAACAGCCCAAGCACGCAAACCGTTGATGTCTTTACGAAAGGCGACAGGAAAGGGAAGGTGTGAATTATTATTTTTCATTTTTAAATTTTTTGTAGATCATTTCGGATGCTAATTCAAAAGCATGTAATTTTAAAAGATAAGCACCAATCAAATACACGGTCAAATAAACGAATGAAAGTAAAAACAATTCAACCCAAGCCGGCCAGCTCATAAGCTCCTGCAAATAATATACGCCTGCGGTAATAAAGAAAGATAAAAATAACCCTGGTAGAAAATCCGCCAACTGTTCTTTAATTGAATATTGAATCAACCTAAAAGAGTAATAAGCATTTGGAACATAATTGATTACTGACGCCACAATTTGACCCAAGATAATTTCAACAATACCGAATTGAAGAGTATAGATAAAAAGAGCAATAACTATTATTTTTTTAAAAATACCGACATAAAAGACTAAATCTGAACGCCCTTTGACTTTCAGTATATTCAAATTTATAGAGTTCAGAGGATTGAATAAAGCCGCTAGACACATTAGCTGTAAATAGATCGCGGCACCGTGCCATTTTTCTGGTAAGACTAGTTCAAACAATGTCGGTGCAAGAGCCGCTAACAAAAACATCATAGGAAACAATAGAAATGTCGTCGTGGCGACAACTTTCCGATACCCTTGCTTCAGCCTAACATGATCGTCCTGAATTTTAGACAAAGCAGGATATGTGACCTTTTGGACTGAATTTACAATCAACCCTATCAATACTTTTTTTAGCTTTTCAGCAAAAAAATACAACCCAACAGGTCCGGCGGCGAAATATTTGGGTAAAACCATTAAGTACATATTTTTAAACGGTATTGCAACCATTGAGTCAATAACAATAAATTTTGAAAACTGCCATAGATCGACTAATGCATCGACTTTAAAAATCATTGTTGGACGCCATAGCTTGAGCATCCAGTAGAATACAAACAAAAAGAAACTATTTATCACGATTTGATAAATTAAAGACCAGACTCCAAATTCATAATAAGCCAAAACAATAGCCGAAACAGAAGAGAGGATCGCAGCGGGCAAAACAACTTTTACTTGTTGTTTGAACTTTAAGGCCCGACTCAACACGGCCTCTTGAACAACAATCAGTGATTGAAAAAATATCGCTATACCCACCACACGAATTAATTCAATCAGCCGCTCTTCGTTATAAAAACTAGCAATTGCAGGAGCTAATAGATAAACCAATCCATAAATGACAATCGACAAGCCAATATTTGTCCAAAAAACAGTATCTAATTCTTCTGGAGTAATTTCGGTTTTTCTTATGATGGCTTGCCCAAAGCCACCATCAACCAATGCCGATGACAAAGCAATCACCACCGCTAACATAGCGATTAAAGCGTAATCCTCTGGAACCAACAACCATGCTAGAACCAGCGTTGTTACAACACTAATACCTTTTGTCAAAAACTGCTCAGCGAAATTCCAGATAACATTTTTGAGCGTTGAGGCTTGCAGCCCTGCCACTAGGTTTTGTTCTCCCAAGGAAATTTGTCATAAGGAGATTCAACTCCAATAAAGTCAACAAATTTTTTATAAGCCTCTTTATCAGAAAGGTTGATCACAAGAAGGTCTTCAGGTCGATCTTTAAAATACTCTAATACATCTGCATTGTGTTTTTCATAATTATCACGCATGATTTTTTCATTGTATGGATCAGAGTCATCTGTGCCATGAACACGAGTAACATTTACTGGCCTATTCAGCTTTTTAGCTCCACTATTTAACTGAGAAATAGTCGGAGCTATATTATTTCCCTCTCCATATATTTTCGAGTGGTAAGAAACAAGTGATTTGTACCATTGCTCAGAACTATCTCTTACAGTAAGAATGAATTTAGAATTTGGGTAGGCTTTATCTAAATATTTATACGTTAAAGGCCAACTAAAAGGAGCGTCTTGAAAAACTTGAGCCGTAGCTGAAAACCTAATTATAGGATTGTAATCATCAATAAAATAACTTTTATCGGCTATCAATGTTGCTTTTCGCTGGTCTCCAACCAAGAAGCCTAAATCTTCAAAAGCTTTTTTCATTGATGTTGTACCAGTTTTATTAAACCCTATGCAAAAATACTTATTACTGTGTTTTTTAAAAAAACGAAACTTTAGTTCTCGCTTTTTCTGGAGATAAATTTTATTCAGCATTTTATCTTTTTAAAAACCTCAATACTTTTAAAATTAAAAACTTAAATGGTCTTAACATTTTTTTAACATAAAAAATAAAACGATAAAAAGGTCCGTACTTAATAGACATAGGGAACTTTTCTTCCAACTCTATAATTACTTTATTCAGACACTCTTGGCTTTCGGGACAAGATTCTTTAGCCATTTTATCAAGCATAAATTGATATACGAATTTCCTAAGATGAGGTACTATTTTTGGAAAAATTTCGATTATCTCTTTGTGAAAAAGCTCATCCCAAACAATCTGATCAGCACTATTTTTATCAAGAAATAATTCATCATTTTCTGAATAATTGATATTGAATTTATTCTTCAACCAATTAATTTCAGGCTTTAACCCTTTAGCTAAATCTCTCACTTGTGACCTTTCTAGCTTAAATTTCCCTCCTGAAAGTGAATATAAAGGACTTAAGTCGGCATAATTTCTTAAAGGGTTAACCTTACCATTTATAGAAAAAGGTACTTTAGACCCAATATAACTAATTATTTCTATGGCCTTATCTGATCTTGACTCATTAAACCGAATATCTTTTAAATCTAAATCAAATCCTATTGACTTTAAAAAATAATGCGTAAAGCCAACCTTATCTTTTACGGCATCTTCAAACTTAATTAAAGAAATACCTGAAAATACTTCTTGATAATTAGAAAGGTTTCTAGAAAATAACCATTTCGGGTTCATTGCTACATTATCAGATCTTAGCTCCCCATCAGAACACTCGTTACCAGATAAAAACCTATCAATACTATCTTTAGTAAAACACCTATCTGACATAAATTGTTGAGACCTTGATGTTAAAAAACTGATAGGATTCCTTACAATAGCTACAACTTCAAAATCATATCCTGAAAACTCTGAAATCATATATTCATAAAAGCTTTTAACATCTTCTTTGTCTAAACTAATTAGTCCCTCATCACTAAGAATGATTGTTTTCGCATTCGTTTCGCGGATTTCTTGTTTTAGCTCCATTAGGAATTGAGTTTTTTTGGGAATAACTCTTTTTTTTGGGAATCGTAAAGGTAAATTACTTTCCCAAAAAAATCTTAACCACCAAGATGGATTATTCTGAACTGCTTTGGGAAATAAACAGCCTGACTTTAACAACAAAGCATGATTTTCAATCATAGTTTCTTGTATAGTAGTTGACCCACATTTTGAATAACCAACATGAATAATTATTTTTTTTTTTATGTTTTCTTTATCCCTCATTTAGAAACCTAGTCTCTCAGAAATTGTTCATATGCTGTTACAATCTTACAATCTGCCTTCTCTTCCCTAGTAACGCCAAACCTTTCTTGTAAAGAATATTCCGCATCCATATAAACCCCTTTCGCAGCAAGCTTTTGTTTGAGTTCATCAAAAACAGCTTTCGGATTCGCACAGAATTCTTCATATTCCACCGTCATTTTTTTGTGTTCAGCAACATTTGCCAAGCCTTCTTCAACGGCTTTATTAATGTGATAGATTTGCCCAGCAACCTGTTCATATGGATTTAACTTGATCAAATCATGATATTCTGGAATTTTAAAAGAGTACCATTTATCAATACTACCTAATTGGCGCTCTCTCGCTTTTAAGGCTGATTCAATGTTTGTTAATGGATCACGTTTAGTATGAATAAATATCGCATTTTCGAACAACTGATCTAAAAAATCTATATTGTAATTAAGTATCATTGCTTTCAAAGCCATCGGCTTTTGAAAGACATTCATCATCCCAGCAAACTCAGCCTTCATAGTTTTTGTATCGGACTTTTCAAACAATTCATTTGTAGGCAAATAATCCAAATTTGTAAACGGCAAAAACCGGCGCCAAAAGTACCAGAACTCATTCGGAGCTAAAGCCCCTTTTGTCTTACCATTATCTGATTCAAAATTGATTTCCGAACTAAAGTCTTTTAATTCATCACGGTAGTTATAACGCTCATCAGTCAAAAGAAGCTGCAGCTTTGCTCCCATTATTGGTGCTTGATAAAATCGTGATAAAAAATTAGTTGGATAAGAAAAACTGCCAGTGTTAGCAAGCCATTGCATCATCAAGGTTGAACCTGATCTATGCGGCCCCATGATAAATACAAGCGGCATATCTGAATTCGACTGTTTTACAAGTTTCTCTTCAACTATTGATAAATCAGTATTTACCTCATTTAGCAAACTTTCTAAGCTCTGATTTCGCTCAAAACTCTTAGTACGTTGTTCATCCATTTTCGCTTATCACTTTTTTTATATTTAATAGATCTGAAAACTCTACACGCTGATCAACAGGCAAGAAAACCACTTGTTGAATCATTTGTTTTTCTGTCTCATTGGCACGCTCAATCACATCCATCCAATATTTAGCGATGTAGATTTTGTTTTCGATGAGTTGCCCTCTCACATCTGTATTTTACGTTAGATATGGATAAACCATCGGTACAAGGTCATTTAGCGATATGTCATTAAATTTATTTTGTTCACCAAGCATTGCGTGTAGGGACCAAAAATTCCGCTGTCTCGTGAGGGCAATTTTTTCGTAATCTATCGATTTTAAAATGCCCTGTGTTAGTTTTGACATCCATTTGATGGGTTTGTTAATGAGTGAGGTTTCTGCAGTTTGGTAGTCGGCATAAAACGCGCTGGCTGAATTTTCATAACGGCCTAACAGTTGCGTAAATCGCTCAGCAGATTGATCTTTTTCAAATCTCTGTCTAGTAAATTTTGTGTGTACAAATAACCGCCATCCGCTACGCCAAAAAACTTTCTTGGGCTGTAGAAAGTATCAACACCTTCTATCGGCTTTTCAAAAAAGGCTTGGGTATTGTCGATAATGAGCTGCGTTGAATATTTTTGATATAGTGTTGTTATGTATTCCGACTACAATGCAAAGTAGTTGATGTAAAGCAGTCTTTCGTTAAATTTTAAATTGGGTAACTCAATCAACTCAAACGATTCATCTATATGATAAAAGCTGTATTCCACACCTTCCGAAATCAAAGGTTCAACCAAACTGTCGCAACAATATGCTGGCAAATAAACCTTGCTTGGCTTTTGCGCTTGCAGAATATATTTCAAACAGTTTCGTGAACTGTTTAATGCCAATGCCTCGCTGTGGAAATGGACACCCTGATTCAGTTCTAACTCAAAATAGCCGCCGAGTTCTTTCATTTCAACTAAGCTCATAATTAGACAGCATTTTTATGATTTCTTCTTTGCTGCAATTCATCAAAATATCAATCATTGAAAGATAAGGTACAAATTCTTTTGATAACTGCGTGTATGGCGCTATCTTGCTTTCAATGAAACTAAGCTTTATCCCTTGCTTATCAAAATATTTTTTATCATAAAGTTCTTTACCACCAGGGCTATTAATGTAATGCTGGCAATCATGCATTTTGCTTAATGCAATTAAACGATCTGCACGATTTGCCGCTCTGTCGTAATCCAGTTCACTGGCAAACACAATTTGCTTTTTGATACCCAAATAATCAAACACCATGCGAATACTTTGTTCATTTAATTTTGCAATATTACGGTTTTCACAGGTAAAAACGTTAGCAATGAGTTCGATTACATCCTGATAATAAGGCGCTTTGGAGTATGAGTGTTGTATCGTCTTTATTAACTTGTCAGCTGGAGCATAATCTAGGTTTTGAATTAGGACATTTTGCGATGCACCCATTACAGGTAAACTAAAACGCTTTGACTCCCCATTTGCCAAAATAGAGTTACGGTTAATAAAACTTCGCTTAATAAACGTCACATCGTCATAAACAATAAAAACATCTGAAGCGTTCACTAGCTGGTAATAACCAATATAAGGAAACAGATACGGCTGCATCACTGCACAAGTTTTCATTGAGCACTTTTTAATGTTTTTATAATTTCCATTTGCTCTTCATTTGTCAGCGTTGGATAAATCGGCAAACACAAAATCCGGCTAGCAATGTCATGCGAATGTTTAATTTTTAATTCTGAGTTTTGAATTGTTTCTGGGTTCGCTTCGCTCGATATGGTATTGGTTTTTAAGTAGTCCAGGGTGTCGAGGCTTGGGTAGAAATAACGTCTTGGGACAATGTCATTTTCTTTTAGCTGAGCTTCGACTTTTAATAACTTTTGTTCGCTTTCAAATAACACTGGCGCATAGGCGTGGTTATTTTGGCTTTGTGGATTCCATTGTTGGAACTCTACCAGGCCTGGTAGTTCTTGCTGATAGGTTTGCCAAATGCGTTGGCGCTCGGTTTTGATGGTGTCGATTTCATCGAGCACGCATAAGCCCATCGCGGCTTCAAACTCATTCATTTTGGCGTTGGTGCCGACCGATTCAATGGTGACTGGGCCGGTGATACCAAAGTTAATCAACAAGCGAATTTTTCTGGCGAGTTCATCGTCATTGGTGATAACCGCTCCACCTTCGATGGTGTGAAACAGTTTGGTGGCGTGAAAGCTAATGGTGCTGATATCGCCGTAGTTTAATACGCTTTGGGTGTGGCCGTTTTGGTCTGTGTAGTTGGTACCAAAGGCATGGGCGGCATCGTATATGACTTTTAAATTGTATTTGTTGGAAATGGCTTGTATTGCTTCGACTTGGCATGGGTTGCCGAATACTTGCACCGGCACAATGGCGCTGGTTTTATCTGTTATCAAAGGTTCGATATTATTCGGGTCAAGATTAAAACAGGTTGGGTGAATATCGGCAAACACTGGCGTTAAGCCTTCCCATGCCAGCGTGCTGGTGGTGGCGGCAAAGCTGAATGGCGTAGTAATCACCTCGCCTTTTAGATCCAATGCTTTATAGGCCGACTGCAACGCCAAAGAACCATTCGCCACGCAAATGAGGTGCTTTACACCTAAGTGTTCTTTTAACCGGCGTTCGAGTTCTTGCAGCAGCGTGCCGTTATTGGTCAACCAACCACTGTCCAGAATACGCTCGACGTATTGGTGGTATTTCTCTTTGTTTGGGATATAAGTTTTAGTGACTGGGATCAATTTTTAACTTTCAATGTTGCGTGTTTAGTTTTGAGTGCCAAGTTTGAGTGAAGTGTGAGGTTGCATTGGTTAATCTCCTTACCCTTCACCTTTGACGTTTCAAGCTTTAATTAAATCCGCAAGGTATTGCCCGTATACGTTTTTAGATAGGGCTTTTGCAGTTTCAGCCACTTGTTCATTAGTAAGCCAGCCATTGCGCCAGGCGATTTCTTCTAAGCAGGCGATTTTGTAGCCTTGGCGTTTTTCGATAGTTTCAACAAACATGGCGGCTTCAAGCAGACTTTCATGTGTACCAATATCCAGCCACGCAAAACCACGGCCAAGAAGCTCGACATTGAGATCACCACGCTCCATATACATTTGGTTAATGCTGGTGATTTCCAATTCGCCTCTGTGGCTTGGCTTGACGTTTTTCGCCATTTCGACCACATCGTTGTCATAAAAGTACAGTCCTGTTACTGCAAAGTTTGATTTTGGGTTTTCAGGCTTTTCTTCAATGCTTGTGGCGCGTTTATTTTCGTCAAATGCCACCACACCAAAACGCTCTGGGTCTTTGACTTGATAACCATATACCGAGGCGCCTGATTGACGATTCACGGCATTTTTTAGGATTGGGCTAAACCCTTGACCCCAAAAGATGTTGTCGCCCAAGACCAAACAAACATTGTCATCGCCAATAAAGTCTTCCCCAATCGTAAATGCTTGAGCCAATCCGTCTGGTCTTGGTTGCACGGCATAGCTTAAATTGATTCCAAATTCCGAACCATCACCTAACATACGCTGAAATCCAGCCTGATCTTCTGGCGTGGTGATAATCAAAATATCTTGAATTCCCGCCAGCATTAAAACTGACAGTGGATAATAGATCATCGGTTTGTCGTAGATTGGCAGCAGAACCAATAAAACCTGCGCCGCCAGTGATGAGAAACCTCACCACTGAACACCCCTAAAAATTACATCTTTTCTAATGTTAGTGATATTACCCTGAACAACCTCAAATAAATTATTCATGGAATCTTCAGTTAGAAGATGAGGGACAACGCCCAACTCCTGCAGTCCTTGATAGGCTGGTTTGTAGTAATGATCCTCAGCTTCTTTACGCGGATTAGGGATACTTTTGATTTCTACGTTTAAGCCGCGGGAATCACCGACTTTTTTAGTTAAAGCTGCTAATTCATTTACGGAGAACGTTTCCATAATCTGATTGAAAATTTTGAGTTCACCTTTATTCGCCGGATTCTTTTCAGAGGCGTGAACACATTGCAATGTGTCTTTAATATTGAGGTAGCCTCTTGTTTGACCTCCAGCACCATAGACTGTTAGGGGGTAATTGACACATGCTTGCACAACAAACCTGTTTACTATGGTTCCAAAAAGTTCATCATAGTTAAAAATTGTTTTTAGGCGATCATCAATTTTTGACTCATCAGTTTCAATACCGTAAACAGGCCCTTGCATTAAGTCAGTGACTTTTAAGTCCCACATTCTGACACCAAACCACATAAGATCCGTGTCCATAATTTTAGTTGTATGGTACAAACTGCCAGCTTGGCGAGGGTATAAGAAGGTGTCTTTGCGGCCTTTATGCTCAATCTCCAACCACCCTTCTTCAATATCTATATTAGGGGTTCCATACTCCCCCATAGTTCCAAGCTTTATAACATGCGTATCACGAGAGAAATCTTTTATGGCCCAGAGTAAATTATTTGTCACTCTTAAATTGTTTATTAATGTTACATCAGCATGTTTAAAGTCCATTAATGAATATGGTGCGGACGGCTGCTCAGCATAATGTATTACAGTTTCAGGTAACCCAGAAAATTTATCATTAATTGCCCATTGGTATTTTAAACGGCCATCGAACAATCCCCTCATGGTTTCAGGCTCAGATAAATCAGCGATCACGACTTTAATTTCAAAGCCCGTCAGCTTATGCCACAACTTAGCCCTCTCAATAAGAGTAGGGACCGTATAAAGCATACCCGTATCAAGCTCTGTACAAGCATTTCGTCTAAAGTAATTATCTACAACAGTGACTGCATAGCCACGCGAAGAAAAATACATTGCGGTTGGCCAGCCTAGGTAACCATCGCCACCTAGTATTAACACATTGCTCATCTAGCGGACTCCTTATCACCCGGCCAATAGCGACTGTCAGATTCATCACTTGGACTTTCAATAAGACCATAATCCACAAGCAGCTCGCTCACTTCAGTCAATGACAATGATGGAACCTCAGCAGAAACATACGGATTTGTAACTTCATCGCTAACAAGACTTTCATAGCTGTATGAAATATCTGAATAAATACCCTTAAACGCAGGCGTTACTGAAAAGTACTTTTCAAGCTCCAATGAACGCCTAGTTTCCTCATCGGACATTAATTCTTCGTAGAGCTTTTCGCCGGGCTTGGTACCAATCTCAACAATTTTGATCTCATCAGGTGACTTTCCATATTTAGACGCTAAGTTACTTATCATGGCTTTAGCGAGGTCTTCAATTCTCACTACTGGCATTTTAGTAATAAAAACTTCACCACCTTGAGCCAATAATGCAGAATCGATTACCAGTCGAACGGATTCTTGAATACTCATAACAAATCGAGTCATATCTCGATGGGTAAGTGTTACTGGACCGCCTTTTGCAATTTGATTATGAAAAATTGGAATGACAGATCCGTTTGAACCGAGAACATTACCAAATCTAGTTGACGCAAACACTGGGCCTTTATCTTTTTTGTGACTATTAGCGGCGGTCATCAACCGCTCACCCATCAGCTTTGACGTACCCATTACGTTCGTTGGATTTACTGCCTTATCAGAGCTTGTGAAGATTACTTTTTCTACTGAATTAGCGTTGGCAGCATAAATGATATTATCTACACCATTAATATTAGTTTGAATACACTGATCAGGAGAGCGCTCGGAAAGAATCACATGCTTCATTGCTGCGCAATGAAAGATAATATCAACACCTTTGGTGATATTAGTAAGTGCATCACGGTCGCGGATATCTATTACATAGAAATGCGCGCGTGTATCCTTAAGGTTTTCTTGGTCCTGAAAAAACAGGGCGCTCTCGTTATTGTCAATTCCAATAACCTCTTTTGGCGCATACACATCATCCATTAAGAGCTGTTTGACCAGCTCGGAACCTACCGTTCCACATGAACCAGATACAAGAATTGATTTACCTTCAAATTTTTTCATTTTATAAAATACTCGATCGTCTTTTTAACGCCATCTTTAAGGTTTGTTTTTGTAGTCCATCCAAGAAAGTCCCTTGCTTTGCTTGTGTCTGAGTAATTTCTCATCACATCACCAAGACGTTTTTCTGAATTTATTAGTTTAATATCATTTAGACCAGCATCTGAAAGCTCTTTCACTATCAAGTCAGCCATTTCACCTACTGTAGTTTCTTTATTGGTAGCAATCTGGAAAGCTTCGCCTCCCACATTTGGAACATCAGCAGCTCGTAAAACTGCATGGATTAGATCGTCTATGTATATGAAATCGCGAGTTTGAGATCCATCGCCATAAATTTCCAATGTTTCACCATTCATAGCTTGACGAATAAATTTAGCTACAACGCTACTCTTGTGTAATGACCCGGGCCCATACACATTCCCAAAACGAAGCATGACCGTATCAATACCAAAGGTTTTGTTATAAGCAGAGCAGTATCCTTCTCCAGCTAACTTACTTGCGCCATAAGGTGAAACGGGATGAGGTGGGAGCTCTTCGTGAATTGGGGGCTCAACCTCTCCTGCAGGGGCACCACTTGATGCAAAAACAAAACGGGGAACATTATAAATCCTTGCTGCCTCAAGATAATTAAATGTTCCTACAACATTTAACGCCATATCTAAACGAGGATTCTCAACTGAAGGCCCAACACCTGTATTGGCTGCAAAATGGACAATTACATCAGCACCATTTGCGACTAAGAGTGCAAGCCCTTCATCAAGAATATCACCAACAACGAGAGAAACATTTTCTTCAACATCCCAATTTAGGTGTTCCTGGCTTTGTTCTATATAATCTGAAACTAAAGACAGATCCTCTTTAGTACCAACAGACAAGTTATCCAATACCCGAATATTATTTGCTGGGTCTTGCAAGAGCTTTTTAATCAATGCTGTTCCCAAGAAGCCGCAACCACCAGTTATTAACCAATTCTTCATCCATCAACTCCAAACAAATCGCGGGTATAGATCTTCGCATCTACATCAGCGAGCTCATCGCTTCTACGATTAGCAATGATCACCTCACTGATCTTTTTAAATTCTTCGAGATCTTTAATCACCCGCGAATTAAAGAATTCATCTTTCGTCAGTACCGGTTCGTAAACCACCACTTCGATACCTTTTGCTTTGATACGCTTCATCACGCCTTGAATAGAAGATGCACGGAAGTTATCCGAACCCGATTTCATAATCAGACGATACACACCCACAACCTTGGGCTTTCTCTGGAATGATATCGAGGGCAACCACCTCATGATGCTGCGCTAATAACACTGCATTGGAGAGTCCCACATAGCCTGTACCAGCAACTGCAACCTTCATGAAGAAATTAATCCTTTGGATACCAAGATCTTTATAATCTGCTCAACACATAGATCAATTTCATCAGAATCCGTCGATACTGATATCTCTGGGTTAATTGGTGCTTCATAGGGCGAATCGATACCCGTATAGTTCTTTATCTCACCCGCTCTGGCTTTTTTATATAGACCCTTCACGTCCCGAGCTTCGCACACCTCTAGCGAGGCACTGCAATAGACCTCAATAAACTCACCATGAGGAAATAAGCTTCTCACCATCTCACGGTCAGCCCTGAATGGGCTAATAAAAGCTGTCAACGCAATGATTCCGGCTTCGGTCATTAGCTTTGCTGCCTCACCAATGCGACGTATGTTTTCTTTTCTGTCGTCTTCTGAAAAGCTCAAGTTTGACGAAAGACCATGTCGCACGTTATCGCCATCTAACACAAAGGTGCTACAGCCATTCTCATAGAGTTTTTTCTCAACCGCATGGGCGAGCGTTGACTTACCGGATCCTGAAAGACCGGTAAACCAAAGCACAAAGGACTTATGTCCATTAAGAGCTTCACGATCTTGTCGTGTGATCAGTGACTTCTCCCAGACTATATTTGTACTTTTTTTATTCACAACCTTCTTAAGTAATTACAGCGGCGATGCGCACACTAAAAAATGTGGGTTGAGTAATGAGTCTGCGTTTTGATTACAGCCAAGCGGTTTCATTTCAGGAAACGCCAGTACTTGACCGCCTGCAGCCTCGACCACAGCCTGAGAGGCGGCAGTATCCCACTCAGAGGTCAGTCCTAGTCTTGGATATAGATCAGCTTTACCTTCTGCAACCAGACACAGCTTTAATGAACTGCCCATCGAAACGATTTTAGCATCCGTATAGTCTCTCATGAAGGTTTTAAACTCATCTGACTGATGCGATCGACTACCCACCACGACCCAATCAGCCGTGTTTGCAGATCGAGGGCGCACTGTTATGGCCTTCTCAATGTCGCCTTCAACTTTGAACGCACCTGAAGATTTATCACCCCAATACGTCACATCAAGTGCTGGGGCATAAACAACACCGAACACGGGTTGATGATTGGAAACTAGGGCAATATTGACCGTGAACTCGCCGTTCTTTTTGACAAACTCTTTCGTCCCATCCAAAGGATCAATCAGCCAGTAGGTCTCCAAACTCATGCGATTAAGTTTTTCGGCTTCTGATGACTCTTCTGAAAGTACGGGTATGTGCGGGGTTAACTCGCGTAATCCATCAACAATACAATGATGCGAAGCTAGGTCAGCTTGGGTTAAGGGACTCGAATCGTCTTTATAGTCAACGTCAAAATCGTGCGCGTAAATCGCCATGATTTTCTCGCCGGCAGCTTTTGCCAAGTCAATCACGGCCCTTTTTTGATCGTTAGTTAACATATTGATTTAATTAATTATTATGGTTTTAGGTGGCGCTTGAGTCGTACTGGTGTAAAAACTCCCGATAATGGCTATTATCGAAGGTCAATTTCCACCCGACAGACAATAGCTACCGCACGACAATTTGGGTTGAAATTGAAGCAAAAAAACATAACTGAAATTATACATATTCACTTAAAAAAATAGGGTTTAATTTGACATATAAGTGTGATTTATGTGATTTCTTTTAGACACTCTTTAAGTGATTTTTGCCATAATGGGATCTTAAGACTGAAGTGATTTTTG
>Ga0181565_10001785_pt1 | contig 16441 bp, 17 predicted proteins | sample 101ome_16_FD_129661 | JGI IMG/M metagenome (GOLD analysis project Ga0181565, IMG submission 129661) | Coastal salt marsh microbial communities from the Groves Creek Marsh, Skidaway Island, Georgia - 101401AT metaG (megahit assembly) | ecosystem: Environmental > Aquatic > Marine > Intertidal... | reverse complement strand
CTTTTTTATTTTCGGCGATAGAAAAAAAAACTATTAGATTTGAAAGAATGACAACAAATAAAACCTTGATATTTTTTTTCATCTTTTTTTTCCTGCTAAGTGTGATTTTATTTGATAAAAATTTAGATTTTTTGTTTTATGTCTAGATGGCAATGAAGGGTTAATCCTATTTAAATAATTTAATTGTAGGTTGAAAATTTTTTTGAATGTGGAAATGTAATTGCCGATTGTCCAAAATGAAATACTAATGAAGATAATTAACGGCAAGTATCCCTCTCCTTTGCTATCCATATTACTTGATCCTTCTTTGAGTTAAAATTAACTCTGATTAATAATTTTGACTTCTTAAAGCATAGGGAAATCGAGTATGTTGTTTTTTTTATCTTTACTGTCCCAGTTTTTTCTCTTTTGAAAAAACCGTTTGATCGCTCATAGGGTTTAGGTGAGGAAAACTTACTGTATTGCTCTATCCGACAAAATGATGATGAACTAAGGTTGAACAGATAGGATAAAAACATGACCTCCTGGGAGTATTGAATTAACTTTCGAATATTTCCAGAGAATGGAGCTAGTGATGGTAGCATTTTTCCAAGATGAGTTACTACTATTAGGTCATTTGTTTTTTTTATATATGAGTTGTATTTTTGATGAATGTCAACGAGTTGACTTAGGCACTCTTTAGCTTGTACTAAGTTTTGCTGGATATAAAAATGTTTTTTTATTAGCTCTGTAGATAAAAGATAAAAAGAGATAATCGTTAAAATCAAAAAGGGGAGTTGGATAAAACCACTTCCTTTATTATTTAATTTTATCATTATTTTTTGTCACTAATTTGCACGCTGCTATGAGATTTTTTGGTTGCAGGTTAAATGTCTTTTTTCTAACGATATTTGTGAGAGGGGAAACCGAATAACAAATTGGCATTAAAAAAATCTTTAAACATTCCATTAGTAAGAATATCCAAGTTGTGAAAACTATTAGTGAATTAATCAAAATTTCTTTACACTTATTGATTGGGGATTATTCGAACTATTTCCTCTTTTACCATGTTGATACGACGTTGAATGACACCTCCAAGATTCTTAACTGCAACAATACAAATAATGCTGATTAAACTTGTTAAGATGATGTACTCCATTATTCCTTGACCTTTGTTGTTGAGTTTTAATTTTTTTGTTAATTCATTTCCGATCATTACTACTCCTTAAAAATTAAATTTATTTAGCTTTTGCCGAATTTCGAGAACTTCTATTAAGACGAGTGAAAACCTATCATTGAAATAAATTATTTGTTGAGTTGAATGAATTAATGAGAACTGAATTTTTCAAAAACGAAAGAAGCTATTTCCTAGCGTAGCTATTATTTATTTAGGAAAAATATACCATAAATTAGTAAATACAATTTCCTTAAAAACCTCTGATATCATTATCTTATGGAATCAAATAAGAGATTATACGTTTTTGATAAAAAGGAAGTATTGCTGATATTTACGTTGGTAATATTAATTTCCACAACTTGCTTTGTCTTTGGTGTAAAAATTGGGAAATCATACTCATTAAATGTTCAAGGTATTATCCCTGAGGACATGCAACGAGTTGATTTACTTAGTAAAAAAGAAGAGAAATTCTTAGAGGACGAAAAGATACTCGAGGAGATGGTCAAGAAAGTTGATGAATCGAAAAAATCTGCTAATGAAAAAGTGGATGAAGCACCATCGTTTGATCAATTAAGAGAAAAAATTGATCAAGAAGTAATTAATTCAGATGACGTTATGGAAAAGACTAGCAATCAAAATCCTGCTAAAAAAAAAGAGAATAAATCGTTAGAGTCTAACTTAAATAAAAATAACATTTACGATAATAATACCCAAAACATTTCAGGTAAGTGGACGATCCAGCTTGGTAGCCATCAAAATAGAGAAGATGCAGAAGCGTTCGCAGACGGATTTAAAGTAAGAGGGTATGATCCAATTATAAATCAAGTTTATCTTGGTGATAGAGGTGTTTGGTTTCGAGTTAGTCTCGGACTATTTTCATCCATTGTTGAGGCGAAAAATTATGTTGTAGAGCACCAAACACTTTTTGATGGCCAGGATTATGTGTTTATTCAATTTGATTAAAAAGTTTCAAATATCCAGATTACTGTTCGCTTTTAGTTTAATTTTTACACCTATGGCAGGCTATAGTTATATTTCAATGGGAGAGTATCTCGGGACAAAATTATTATATGTTCAGGAATATGTTGCTGACGTTTCTGTAAAAAATGTAATTGCTGATTATCGCTACGTTGTTCTAAACCGGGGGACCTCGGACGGTATATTTGAAAATGATCATTTTTCATTCTATTTAAATAAAAAATTTGCTTTTCGAGGCGTTGTTGTTAAGTCAGATTTATTTAGGTCGATGTGGTTAACTTACCATAATTATACTCCTGGCCTGTTAGTTGTGAACTCAGATTTCTTGGCAAAAAAAATTCAGCCTGGCCATATTCCCAAGCGGGTTTTAAACATTAAGAAAGTAATTAGTTCAAATATTGAACAAGCTTATGAAAATTTTCAAAATAATCATCAGGGAAATTCTCCCCAATTTATGTCTAATGATTCTCAAGATAATGAACGTGTAAAGATTGTCGATAAAAGTGATGTGTTTGAGTTTAATCCTAATGTAGAGCTTGATGAAATTGTTGCTGCTGCTAAAACGAGTGTTGATTACTTTAGTTGGAATATATCTGCAAGTCCGATTTCTTTTTCTCGGGTACCTAAAACTGCCGATATAGGTTACTCACTATCCCTTGATTGCTTAGTTTGCGTGGATACATCACTCAACCTCAGTTACTCCTATACTAGGTCTACTGAAAAACCTCCTAAATCTCAGTTCTCAGAAGGAAATGATGCGAGAATACTTTCATCGAGTAACTATAATGCATCTATTGATTATAAAATTAATAATATCTACAAAAGTTTGTCTTACTGGATACAATTAAGCTGGACTAGATCACGTACTGCTGACGTTTTTGAAAATCAGTCCATCTATTCGCCTGAATATGTATGGAGCGGAGTGCCTATTGGTCTTTCTTATAACTTTATTTCTAATGATAAAATTCCTGAGCTCTCGTTAAACTATGGAATCCAATGGGACTTAGAAAAAGTGAGTTTCATTAACGATGTTGAAGACGAGAATGGAGAATTTGTTCAAGTTCTTGAGAGTCAAAGTACTCAGAAAACGCGCCACAATTTTACTTTGCAATTTTCATGGCAACCATTAGAGAGTTTATCAGTTTCAAATCAAACGGTTTATAGTCCGTTTCATGACTTAGCAAATAAGGAGTTTAACTGGCGGGACTCAGGCCCATTCACAAATGATTTTTCTATCTCTTATGTGACTAGTCTGGATGTTAGTTTGACTTATACTAATAATATCGTTTGGGACTTCATAACAAAGGAAAGAGATGGAACACCATCAACAAATATGATAAATTCCTTTGAAGTTACTTATAATTTTAATTTTTAAGGATAGTGAAAATGATCAAGTGTTTAATTATGGCCGGTGGCAATGGCACAAGATTCTGGCCAGTATCAACCGTTCAAAAACCAAAGCAATATACCAATCTTTTGTCTGATCGATCTTTACTTCAAGATACATTAGGGCGAGTGAAAGGTGTTAGTGAAAGAGGGGAGCGATATATTGTGACGGTAAAAAGTCAGGTTGAATTAGCAACAACTCAAGGCGATGAATATTTGGATAAAGAAAATATTATTCTTGAGCCAGAGGGAAGAAATACAGCTCCATGTATTTTTTATGGCCTACTAAGATTACTCAATGATGGCCATGATCCGAATTCCATTGTTGCCGTATTGCCAAGTGACCATGTTATTTTAGATATCAAAGGTTTTGAAGAGACACTAAATGGGGCTGCAAACCTCGCCAAGACTGAAAATAAGATTGTGACAATTGGTATTAACCCAAATACGCCACATACTGGTTACGGCTATATTCAAAAAGGTGAGCGGCTTGGTGTTGGAAACAAGGTCATCAGTTTTAAAGAGAAACCAAGCGCTGAGGTTGCTACTCAATATTTAGCAAGTGGCGAGTACCTTTGGAATGCGGGGATGTTTATCGCACCTATTTCTCTTTTGCTCGAGGAGTTTCAAACACATGCGCCAGAATACTTTCAATATAAAGATGAATTAATCAGTAGTTTTCAAGATGAGGAAAAACTTAAGATAGTTTATGGAAAGCTTTCAAAAGATAGTATTGACTACGCCATCATGGAAAAAAGTAAAAACGTTGCAGTCGTTGCTGCAGGTTTTGATTGGAATGATTTAGGCTCATGGGATGCCCTAGAGGATGTGCTAGATCAAGAGGATAATAATATCATTGCTGCAAAAAAATCTTTTAGGCAACTGGATTCTTCTGGAAATATTATCTATGCTCCGGATAAGAATATTTCATTGATCGGAGTAAGTGATTTGGTGGTCGTCTCCGATGGTGAAGAGTTGATGATTCTCCCCAAAAATCTTGCCCAACGAGTTAAAGAGTTAACTTAGCTCAAACCTTACTTCGGGATGGGGTATTGTTGTTGAACTCTGTCAAACACTGCCTCAACCTGGGTCAGAAAAATATTTTCTTGATTGGTTTCGCCAATGACACTGAATAGATCACTTTTTATTTTCTCTGACTCAAGCTCTTGCTCTAACAAGCTTAGGAAGTCATTTTTTATCTGAAAACTTTTAAATGCTGCGGCCTGAACAATTCGGTAGAGTTGTTCTCTACGGTAAGAAGTATTTTTGATCAGGTAGTGTAAACAATAACTGGAGAGAAAAGTTTTATCATTAGGTATATTACCTTGAATATTTTCTTTGTGAGTGACTAAGCCATCAATTGTGGAGGTAAGTCTTCTTAAAGCGTATGAAGTTAGGCCTAGTGAATCAGGTAAAATAAATCTTTCAGCTGAGCTATGAGAAATATCTCTCTCGTGCCATAGATTATTATTTTCAAGAGCAACTTGGTAGTAAGATTTTAAGAGTCTTGAAATGCCTGATAAATTTTCTGCCGAGATTGGATTTTTTTTATGCGGCATCGTGGAGCTACCTTTTTGGTTTTTATTAAAGCCCTCACTAATTTCTGCAATATTTGAGTGTTGCAAGTGTCTTAGCTCAATACAGATTCGATCAATTGCCGAACCAAGGTTAGCAATAATTCCCATCATCTTGGTTAATCTGTCTCTTGGAATTATCTGTGTCGATACTGCTTCAACCTCTAAGCCAAGTATATTAGAAACTTCTTTTTCAATCTTTGGTGTAAGGATTGTATAGTTGCCAACAGCCCCTGAGCATTGAATAGTTAAATCATCTTTAATAAATTTTTTAAGCTCATCAAAGCGTCGATAGAATTCACAATAAAAGCCAAGAAACTTACCACCTAGACTCATTGGTTCTGCATTAATTCCGTGAGACCTTCCCATGCATGCTTGAGTTTTATTTTTTAATGAAAAATTATAAATTGACTGAAGAAGGTTTTTGAAGTCTTTTATAATTATTTCGAGACTATCTTTAATTAGTAAGTTAATTGATGAGTCAATCACATCTGAACTGGTCACTCCATAATGAAAGTAGCGAGCGTCTTCTTCTGTCAATTGCTCTGTTACAGAGGTGCAAAAAGCAATCACGTCATGTTTTACTTCTTTTTCAATTTCACCAATTCTTGCTGGTGAGATTTTTATTATTTTTGACATTCTATCAGCTGTTCCAGCTTTGGCGATATGATTTTTTTCTAAAGATTTTATTAAAGCTAGTTCGTACTTTAGATAGGTTTCAAATTTATGTTGGTCATCCCACAAACATGAAATTTCCTCAATCTTATATCGATCAATCATATTAATTTCCTTAATTTATAAATAGAAAGCGAGATCAATTCCAAATGCAAGCCAAGTCAATGACAAGGTTCTTATTCCTTGATCTTCATCCACAAACTTCTCTTCCCTTTTAACCCAATAATGATTCCAGCTTAGCATAGTTCCAATATGGAAATTCTTTGTGGCCCTATAGTGAATTCCAAGATTTGCTTTTACTCCTGGCCCAAAATATCCCTCGTTACTTATATCTTCAAAGAACCATCCAAGCGCAGCGCCTGCATGAATTGTTTCAAAAATATTTTCTATCGGGATTAAATCACGAATAAAAAATGTGCGATAAGTTGGGCCCATTCCTAATGAGAAAAATCCCTCCTCTGTCGCATCAATATCTTCAGGTTTTCCCGTAATATCAGCGGCTCTGGCCGTCATCGTACCGTATTTATTTGTTTGAGTATTGATAAAAAAATCAAAATATTTATTATCTTTTAGAAATAAACCAAAGGTTAACTCGGCCACAAAAATATCGGTTAGGTCTTTTAAATCTGAGTTAAAAAGTAGAGAAAAATTTACTCGGTTTAAGTCGTTAAAAGTGTTGTAAGTCGTTTCAAGTCCAGTCTCTGCATCCCGCTGGTTACTTAAGATATTGGTTCCAAAATGGCCATTGGTTATTTCTTTAAGATCTTTTCGAAAATTTTGATTTGTGCTTGTTTCTATACTTGACTGAATTTCTTGAAGCTCCTCAAAGTCTTCTTGAGCTAAAATGGGAGCAGCTGAAATGATGTTAAATAATAAAAATAAAATTTTAAATAGCATTACTCTTCCTCTTGGTAATATGGATCGTTTTCAACTTCTTCTGGGGCAAAATCATTGCTCTGTCCTTCCTCACTGTTAATTGACGTTTTTGTGACGTGGTTTTCAAATAAATTGCCTTGAAAGTCTGGGATACCGGTTACGGCCGCTAATTGAACTTTCATATTCAAATGATCTCTTATATTTTGAGCGAAGGTTATTTTAGCTTTCGTCAAGTCTTCTAAAGAGTGGAGAAAGTTTAAAAATGAGGTTTTTCGAAGCGTATAATTGTTAAATGTTATGTTATAGGCAGATTCTGTCGTTTTTTCTCTCTCTTCAGATAGAGAAACCTGTTTTTCAAAGTTTTTAGTTTGATAAAAATAATTTGAGGTTAAATAAGCAATGTAATCTTCTTTTTGCTTTAATGTTCTGTCTGATATTTTACGCTGTAGCTGAGCATTTTGGAGCTTCCGCTTATTTAAAAAACCATCGACACCAACAATATTCCATGTTGCTGTTAAGCTAGCAATAACCTCAAGGTTTCTATTGCCCTGAAAGTTTCCAAAAAACTGATCTGATTGGCCCGTTTGATATGATTGTGTAAAAGCGCCAAGATTTATTTTAAATTCAGGTAAAGCCATATTGCTTCTTTTTGCGATCTCATAATTTCTTTCTGCAATTTTCTTTTGAGAGTAAGCGCTTAGTATCTGTGGGGAGTTTTTCTTTCCGACAGTAGTTAGACTTTCTAAGCTTGCTTCAAGGTTAATAAATTTTAGTTTTTCAGAAAGGATGTATCTTGTGGATGGGTCATCATCAATTAAGAATGCGAGTTTTTCATTGTAGTTTATCCAAAGTCTTTTAGCTTCTAAGTAATCTTGATAGGCTTGCATGTATAAAACTCTTGTTTGATAATATTCCTGCCCTGAGATTTTTTTGGCTGCTAATTTTTCTTTGGTCAATTTGTAAACGTAACTTGCATGGCGAAGAAATAACTTTTGAGTCTTGAGAATATCAAATTGGGTAACCAATTCAGAATAAGTTGTAATAATGTCAAATTTTAATTGCCGGTCAGCTTCTGTAAGGGCTTGTAACCCTCGTTTAAAAGTCTGCTTTTCGTTGAGGTAAGCCATGTAATCTTTGCCCCAGTTAAAAACGGTATATTCACCAAAGCTAAGAGCAATATTTCCTCCAGTGTGCTTACTCTGCGCACCAGATAAATTTGTTGCGTTTCTGATTCGTAGAATGCGATAGGGATCGACACTCATTGTAAAATCAATACTAGGTAACCAAAATGATGACCATTGGCCTGCCCATGTTAAGTTAAGTACGCCTCTTTCACTGTCCCTAATACCAACACCATGATTTTTTTGAATACCTTGTTGGATGGCAGCTTTCATGGAAATTGGCTTGTAGTTGTAGCTAGAGACGCCTTTTGGCATAACTTCACTTTTTAAACTTGTGGTAAATAACGTGAACCAAATGATGGTTGAAGCGATAACTTTAATGGTGAACTCCAAGAAAATTTATTTATCTCTTCATTCTAAAGCAAATATGTTTTTAAGTGAAGATTCTCTCTTTGATTTTAAGAGTTTGAAGAAAGAATGCTAGGGCAGCCCCTTCTGACAATATTCTCTTCGACAGCTTTTAATTTAAAAATATGTTTTTCCAATTTAAATTTAATTTCACCACGTAGGAAAACTAGTTTTCTATAGGTGCTCTCTTTTTCTCTCGGAGTATTTTTTATTATTTGACTGTTTCTCTCAAGAAGGCTGACTAATTCTTGCTTAATCTTTAGGTGCTCAGAGCGCTGTTCAGACAGGTAACTACAATGATAACTACTTGCTGGAGGTTTGTAGGTGTCATAATCAATTTTGGCAAGGGTCGTTGAGGGAATCATTTGATAAATTTGCCACAAGATTAATGGAAGGATTAAAAAGCTTTTACGCATATTGCTAAGTTAACATATCTTTGCCGAAATATTTGAGAAGTGATACATTCTACCCTTATCATTAAATGGATTTTGACATGGCAAAAACCAAAATACTCGTTTTAATTCCGGCCCGGTTCGATTCGACTCGTTTTCCTGGCAAACCGCTTGCTCATATTCTTGGAAAGCCAATGATCCAATGGGTTTTTGAGCGGGTTTCCGCTATCAACAACCCTGAAATTGAATGTGTTAGTTGTGTTGTTACAGACAACGAAAAGATTAAAACTGCGGTAGAAGATTTTGGTGGACGGGTTTGTCTGGTTTCTGACCACACTGAATCTGGTACAGAGAGAATCGCTTTGGCATCATCTCGATTTTTTCAGGATGAAGGTTTTGACTTGATCATTAATGTTCAGGGGGATGAGCCTTTAATTGAGGCGAAAATAATTGAAGATCTGGCCATGTTTCACATAAAAAATAATTTTGATATCACAACAGTTGTTCGTCCAGACAATGAAATAGGGCTAGAAGAAAATACAGTCAAAGCAATTTATTGCCCAGATAGTGGCCGGTGCTTATACTTTTCTAGGTCGGAGATTCCTTTTGATCGAACGAACTCCAGAGATTCTTTTTATGCACATGTGGGAATTTATTCCTTTAAGCCAGCTGCTCTTCATCAATTTTGTCAATTCAAGTTAGGGTATTACGAAAAAATAGAGTCATTAGAGCAATTACGCGCATTAGAAAACGGTTTAACAATTGGAGCAATAGAGGTGAATGTTCGTCTTCAGGGCGTTGATACACCAGATGATATTACCAAGGTGGAGGGTAAGTTAAATGAGTAAACCAAATAAGAAATATATTTTTTTTACGGGGGGTGTAGCAAGCTCACTAGGAAAAGGTTTAGCATCTGCTAGTATTGCATGTCTTTTGGAAAGGCGTGGAATCAAAGTATCGATGTTAAAAATGGATCCTTATATTAATGTTGACCCAGGGACAATGAGTCCTACTCAGCATGGTGAAGTTTTTGTCACCGATGATGGTGCAGAAACAGATTTAGACCTTGGACACTATGAGCGTTTTACTTCGTTGACGTTGACGAAGGCGAGTAATTTTACCAGTGGTCAAACTTACTTACGAGTTATTGAAAATGAGAGAGATGGTAAATACCTCGGGAAAACTGTTCAGGTCGTTCCTCACATTACAGATGAAATTAAAAGGCGCATTCACCTAGCGGCAGAGGGAAGTGAAGTTTTACTAGGTGAAATAGGTGGTACTGTTGGCGATATTGAGTCCTTGCCATTTATTGAAGCGATAAGACAATTTGCTCATGACGTGGGACCGAGTAATGTATTATTTATTCACTTGGTTCTTCTGCCCTATATTGGCGCTGCTGGTGAAATTAAATCAAAGCCAGCTCAGCATTCAGTCAAAGAGTTGCGCTCAATAGGACTTTTCCCAAATATTTTAATTTGTCGTGCTGATCGACCTGTTGATGATAGTATTCGTCAAAAGTTAGCTCTTTTTTGTGATGTTCCTAAGGATCAAATTTTTACTTCTATAGATCTTGATAGTATTTATCAGCTGCCAATGGACTTTCATGGGCAAGGACTAGATGAAAAAATTACTGAACTTTTAGGAATGTGGACGGCAGCTCCAAGTATCGAAGATTTAAAAAAAGTTATTTACAATTATCAGAACCCAACTAAGCAAGTTAGAATTGGAGTTGTAGGAAAATATACGGAACTTATCGAATCCTACAAGTCTCTTGATGAAGCTCTTCATCATGGTGCAATTTCCAATCAAGTTGAGTTCGTTCCAGTGTATATCGACGCAGAAGAGCTCGAGAGCGAGCAAGGAGCTGACTCAATATTAAAAGGTGTTGATGGCATTTTAGTTCCCGGCGGTTTTGGAGAGAGAGGAACAGAGGGAAAAATTAACGCCATTAAATATGCACGTGAAAACAACCTTCCTTTCTTTGGAATATGCTTGGGAATGCAATTGGCAATTATCGAATTTGCTAGACATGTTTGTGGTATTAAAGATGCGACGAGTAGCGAATTTGAAAAATCGGGAACACCAGTTATTGATTTCATCGAAGGACAAAGTAAAGACGTGGCTAAAGGCGGAAGTATGCGTCTTGGAGCCTATGACTGTGAACTCAAACCAAAAACTTTAGCACGTGAAATTTACGGCCAATCAATGATTAGCGAGAGGCATCGTCACCGCCTAGAGGTAAACAATGACTACGTTTCTCAATATGAAAAAAGTGGACTTACTATTTCAGGTAAAAATCCAGAACTAGATCTCGTTGAGTTAATAGAGCTCGAAAATCATCCATTCTTTGTTGCGTGCCAGTATCACCCAGAGTTTAAATCTAGGCCCTTTTCCCCTCATCCACTTTTTGCCAGCTTTATTCTCGCGAGCATGGGAGAGTTAAAATGAAAAAATTAAAATTGATCTGCGGACTCTGTGTTTTAGAAAGCGAGGACCTAGCAATAGAGGTTGCGGGAAGAATAATTGAGGAAATCAAGCCGATCAGCGACAAGGTCGACTTCACTTTTAAAGGAAGTTTTGACAAAGCCAATCGCTCTTCTTTTGACTCTTATCGTGGGCCAGGTTTGGAGAAGGGGTTAGAAATTTTAGAGAAGGTAAAAAAGACCTACAAGGTTCCAACTCTTACTGACATTCATCTTCCAGAGCAATGTGATCCTGTTGCATCTGTGGTCGATGTTCTTCAAGTACCAGCTTTCTTGTGCCGTCAAACTGACTTGGTGGTTTCTGCCGCTCAAGCCTGTAAAAAATATGATCGCCTTTTAAATGTTAAGAAAGGTCAATTTCTCTCCCCGGAGGAAGCAAAAAATATTGTAAAAAAAGTAGATGGGTTTCTTCCGATATCCTCTCTTATGTTAACAGAGAGAGGGACGTCATTTGGCTATAATAATTTGGTTGTGGACATGAGTTCATTTTCAATAATGAAATCTTTTGGCGTATCTGTAATTCACGATGCCACTCATTGTGTCCAACGGCCGGGAGGCTTGGGTAAGTCTACTGGTGGAAAGAGAGAGCAAATAGAGGTTCTTGCAAGGGCCGCGATTGCTGCCGGTGCAGATGGATTATTTATGGAAACGCATCCTACTCCAGACAAGGCATTATCTGATCCTGCAACTTGTTTAGACCTAAAGAAAGTGGGAGAGGTTGTTAGTCAAATGGTAAAAATAAAAGAGGTTGTTGATGAGTTTAACTAGAAATCCAACTGAAATACTTTCTGTTCATAAAACAAAATTATCTAAAATTAAATGTGCTCTCTTTGATGCTGATGGAATTCTTACCGATGGAAGAATTTTTTATGCGGGTGAAGAAATGGGCTGGAACAGATACTTTAATATCTATGATGGTTATGGAATCAAAAGGCTAATGGCCAATGGTGTTCACGTGGGAATAATTTCTGGTGGCGATTCTAGAAGTTTAACCGAGCGGTTTATTATCAACCTTGGAATTCCAAAAGAATTATGTCACTTTGGAAATGAAGATAAAGTTGATGCCTATGAAGCGGTAAAGCAAAAGTTAGGTCTCCCAGATGAAGAAATATCTTACATGGGAGATGAGATTTTTGACCTTCCGCTTCTAGAAAAGGTTGGATTTTCTGCATCTGTGCCAGCTGCATCTTTTCTTGTTCAAGAAAAGGTCGACTATATTAGCACAAAACATGGAGGTCATGGAGCTGCGCGAGAAGTGATGGATTTAATTTTACTCGCTCAAAACCTTCAATAAAAAAGGAGAGAAAATGAATGATAAATGGCTAAAAATGAAAGCACTGCTCGAAAATGAGTATGTATGGCCTGCTAAGTATCGTTTCAAATTTATCATTCCTAAAGAAAAGGAAAATGAAATTGAAAAAATGTTTCCAAATGAAAAAATTGAATATCGTGCTTCAAAAAATGGAAACTATTTAAGTGTTACGTTTCAACGTCTGTGTCAGGGAAGCGAAGAAATTATTAAAACTTATGAATTGGCCTCAACGATAAAAGGTCTCATCTTGTTATAAATGTTTAAATCAGGGAGGATTTAAATGCAAAAAAATTATCACACCGCACTTGTTATAGGTGGTGGTGCTTTTGGAACGTCCGTCGCAAACCTTATCTCTGAAAGTTTTAAACATGTTTACATTTTAGTCCGCTCTAATGACGTTTATGAAGCAATTAATAGTGGTGTTAATTCAATCTATCTACCGAATAAAAAGTTGAATAAAAATCTATCTGCAATTTTGAGCTTTGATGAATTAGAAAATAAGGTGGAGGATATTCAACTAATTGTCTCTGGTCTTCCCACTTCAGCAATTATTCCTTTTTTTTCAACATATCGTAAAAATATATTAAGCCTTTTACAGAGAAAAATACCTGTTGTTTGTCTTGCAAAAGGAATAGATCCAGAATCATTGGAGCTCCCTGACGATTTATATTTCGATTTATTTCCAAAATATAAAGAATTATTTACTTTCTTAAGTGGCCCATCATTTGCTTCTGAAATTATGGACAAGCAAATAACACTCGCTTCTCTTGCCGGACGAAGCAAACCTGTTTTAGTTGGAGTCGCAGACATGTTGTGCTGTGATTATTTTAAGGTCTTCTTAGCTTACGATATTAAAGGGGTTTTACTTGGTGGTGCGCTTAAAAATATCCTTGCGATCGCAGGTGGGATTATTGAAGGTCTTGGGTATAATCACAATACTCGAGCTGCGATGATCACCAGAGGGATTGCTGAAATGCTAAGATTTGGAAAGGTCTTTAACGCTCGCCCTGAAACTTTTTATGGCCTCTCCGGCATGGGGGACTTAATTTTAACGACAACAGGGGATTTATCTAGAAATAAATCTTTTGGTATTGAGTTGGCGAAAGGCCGGAAAGCAAAAGAAATAATAGAATCACAAAGATCAGTAGTTGAAGGTTATAAAACAGCATTAGCAGCCCGCAGGCTGTGCGATAAGTATGACATACGCGCTCGTATTTTTTCTGGTATTTACGAAGTGCTTTACGAGAACAAACCACCTCGCGAAATTATTGAACATTTGATGCAGTTGCCTGCAAAATTTGAAATAGATTAAAATGTCATTTAATCAATTCCTTTATTTTTGCAATGGAGATTGTCTCTCCTAGATTATGTAGATTGCCCTGCTCATCAATAATAAAATATGCTGGAACTCCCGCCATATTATTTTTTTGCAGCCATTTGGTCATCTCGGGATCACCATCTGTCCAGTCTCCCATAATTAATTCAATTTTACTCTCTTTAACATACGATCTAAATTTATCAGTGTTGATTACTAGTTTTTCATTTACCTTACAAGTTAAACACCAATCGGCAGTAAAATCGATAAAAGCTTTTTTTCTGGCTCCTTGGAATTCATTTACAATGTCCGGGTTCCATCGCGTCCAAGATAAACCAAACTTTTGAATTTGATCAGAAATTGTTTGCTCGATGGATGCCTCGGTATTCTTTTTTCCAATATTAAATAGGCCTACAATAGTTAGTGAAAAAGCAATCAATAAGATCCAAATACTCTTTTGAAACTTTTGATAAATAACAATTGCCACTGGCCCAATCATAAATAGTGTAATCAGGAGATATAGTGAAAAATCATCAGTGTTTAACTGGATAAAAATACTTAGTAACCAAAAAACGGTGAGAAGCAACGATAGACCTAAGAACTTTTTGAAATGGTTCATCCAATTTCCAGGCTTTGGAAATAGTTTTACAGTACCTGGAAATGCAGCTGTGAGTATAAATGGGGAGGCAAGTCCAATACCGACAGATAAAAAAATTGATAAAATAATGAGAGGCCCTGAGGTAAAAGCAAATGCCAAAGCTGTGCCGAGAAAAGGCGCTGAGCATGGAGTTGAGAGAATCGTTGCTAATACTCCGTTTAAGAAATCTCCTTTTGAGCCTTCAATCTTTATTGATCCAAGAGTGCTTCCCCCTGGAGTAATAAACTCATACATGCCAAAAAGATTTAGTGAGAAGAGAAATAGGAAGATTGAAATGGAGGCAATAAAGGTTGGGCTTTGCATTTGAAAACCCCATCCAATGGCTTGGCCAGACTTTTGTAGAATAATAACAATTACTGAAAAAATCAAAAATGTAACAATAACTCCTGCTGTGTAGAGTAAATTGTGCTTAATAATTTGTGATTTGTCCTGTTGACTTTGATTTACGAGACCAAAAAGCTTTAAGCTGATGACTGGTAGCACACAAGGCATGAAGTTTAAAATAAAACCACCAAGGATCGCTAGCAAGATATATTTAAAAATACCAGTGTTTGATTTTTTTTCATGATTTGTTGTTTCTATATCTTGGGTTTTATCATGATCATTTTTTTGAGAGGCATTTTTAGAAATCTCAAAAGGGGTAAGAATTGTAAAAAATGAGTTTAGTTTTTTACTCTCATATAACTGCGAAAAGGTTTTTTTTACTTTAAAAGTCTTTTTTAATGTTGAGTCATAAAAGTCGAAAAAAAGAGTGATTTCATTATTTAAAGAATTGCCTTGTGGAAAAGGAACTTCAGGTTCTTCATACATTCCATTCCACTCAACAAGCATTTTTGCATAGGTTTCCCCATTCTTATCCTTATATAATTTTTCATGTTTAAATTCTAGATATGGGTGAGGATAGGGGAAAAGTAAATTTCGATTTGCTAAGAAATTTGATGGTTGAAGTTTTGTTGTATTGTAAAAAAGAGCGAGCATATTTGGAGTTGATTCTTCTTTTGCCAAAATAATATCAATATCGTGTTTTTGATCTTCTTTATAAACGGGGAGGTTTTCAAAACGTCTTTTTATTGTTTCAAGTGACAGGTTATCTAATGCCAATTCATTTTTTTCATTTTTTATATTTGTAATGATTGATCGCTCTAACTCTATTGTTGAAGTTGATTTCCCTGGAATACAGATATGCTTACAAATTAACCAAGTTAATTCAGTTTTTATGTTTTTATTGAAATTATTTGGAAGTTGATAAAAAAATGAGTACTCACCCTCGTAGCCATATGCCCAAATGTCTCCTGGCTCAATATAGCGTCCAGGTGATGGCCACTCCAAGGCATTAAATGAAATTGGTTCTCCGTTAAGTGATGTAAACTGAACTTTTGGCCCAAAGCCAGCGTCTCCAGGGTTTTTCCAGTAAGTATGCCAATGAGGATTATTTTTAAAGTTAATGGCCAAATATGCTTGTCCATCAATTCTCATCGTTTGAAGGTTATATTTTAAAAGAACACTGGGAATTTTTTCCTCTGATGCGAAAGAGCTGTTATGAAGGTTGATGAAAATAAAAAATATTAAAAAACATAATCTCATTTGAAAGCCTACCTATTCGTTATATTAATAATATTACCTTTATTTACCTAAAATGGTAATTCAACGTGCCTATTTTATGAGGCATATTTATCAATAAACTTTATTGAAATACCTGAAAAACTTATAGTTTCGCACTATGTGTTAGAATGATTATGGGCTGGAAAACACAATTTTATAAAACTTTAAGGAGTTTTACCTATGAGAACGTTATTGTTGGACAGCTCATTTTCGCCGGTCGAAGTAATTGACTGGAAAAGAGCAATTATTCTGTTATTGACCGGTCGGGCGGAAGCGATAGATTGCTATGATGATATTAGTATTCGTTCTCCGAGACTATCTTTTCAACTCCCCAAAACTTTACGCTTGTTTAGTATTCATAAATCATCTCGAACAGTAAAGTTCTCCCGATTCAACGTGATTTTTCGCGATAATTTTGAGTGTCAGTATTGCGGCAAAAGTGGATCCGTTAAAGACTTGACGATTGATCACGTTATTCCTGTTAGCCGAGGAGGACGAAATACAT
>Ga0181565_10001776_pt1 | contig 16471 bp, 26 predicted proteins | sample 101ome_16_FD_129661 | JGI IMG/M metagenome (GOLD analysis project Ga0181565, IMG submission 129661) | Coastal salt marsh microbial communities from the Groves Creek Marsh, Skidaway Island, Georgia - 101401AT metaG (megahit assembly) | ecosystem: Environmental > Aquatic > Marine > Intertidal... | reverse complement strand
TCTAAACGATTAATTTCTTCTTCAGTATATAAATCTAAAATTTCAGGATCATAAACACCGCGCTCAATATTTTTTTCAATCATGTTGCGTAGACTAACAGGTTCGTATGCTCCAAAAACCTGTTTATTAACACCATACGAAAGCAACCTTGCGGCTGCAAACTGATAATTTGGAGCGTCTAATGAAATAAGATCGTTTGCACTTCTAACTAGAACTTCTTGAATTTCTTCGGTACTCATACCATCGTAAAATTGTAAATTAGCATTCATTTCAATTTGACTACTACTTACACCTGCTAACCCTTCACATGCAAATTCTACAACTTTGTGAATTTTGTTAATGTTAATTGGTTCCTTTGAACCGTTTCGTTTTACGATGTAAATACCGTTTGACATTCGTTTCTCTCCATAAATTTATTTTCTTGTTGAATATTTAGTGTAGCTCAGGCATGGTATATACCGTTTGCGACTTTACTTCTGGTGGCAAATCTTCCTTCATCACTACCTTGCCTTCGTCATAATTTAATACATAATCGTCGACAAAAAGTAGATACAAATAACTTAAACTGCTTATTGTACAGATATGTATCTCAAATTTAGACCCCTTAAAACGTTCTGTTAACTGTAATGAATAACACATACCTAGCACGGTACAGAAGTCATCATACTGATTCTCATAGATTAACTCCCAAGGAGTTGGCCACATCTCTTGTGACCATGGATCAGTGTGTATGCTTGCACGAGGCGCTTGCCTATAGAACTCTATTACTTCTTGAAAAGCATCGTTGGAAGACTCTAGAGACTGCCGAAGACAACTCCAGGTTTCTAATCTTTGTTCATAGTTCTTATGAAACATTTATAACACAGTTTGTTTTGTTTTAACTCTAAATTTAAATTTGCTTCTTGCGTCTGTAGGCAATCCACTAGCATTAGACTTAATTATAATTGTGTTTAAGTCTTGACTATTGCCTACATTATCTAGTATAGCATCAAAAGAAATTGTGTCAAGATATAAATCGTCACCTAGGTAATCATAATCATCCGAAACTATTACTGCTGGTGTTCCATTTGCTCCATCTTGTAAGGCATTTACAACAACCTGCAAGGTGCCAGAGCGCATACCATTGTATCCTTGTTCTGACAATGATGTGTAATCAATAACAAAACTTTGGTTTGCTATTTTTGGAAGTCTAAATAGCGTGTTATTGTCACCATCAAGAATAGTTACTTTGTGTTCGTATCCCCATTCATAATTAACTGGACCTTCTACTTCTGGTATATAAGGTACATCTTCAATTACAGGTGATACTAGTTCAAAAGTTACAGCACCACTTGCTAGGTGTGGAATTGTAACTGTAAACTCTGTTGGACTAATAACTTGATCAACTCTTGCATTTATTACAATGTCATTATCTATTTCTGGTGTAAAGATATTATCTTGGGTAGTATAACCAAATTCTCCAACTCCTGTTTTCTTAATTATAAGTTGTCCAGGTTTGATATCGTCAGTACTTGGAACAATTACTGAAAGGCCGCCGGCAACTAGTGTTGCAGAACTTTGTCTAATAAATCCTTGACTGTAAGATAAAATTTTAGTTCTTGAAAAGAAATCGTTTATACTTTTATTGCTTAGTGTACTAACTGAAATAACAGCAGTTTCAGGTTGGTCATCTGCGCCGCCATTGTTGCCACATGTATAAAACTTATTTTCTTTACTAATATTATTAACACCTTGATCAATCTTAATTGCTTGATAAACAGTATCTTTAAAAATACATGATTCAAATGTATTATTTCTAGGACCATATGCAGTTCCGTTTGCAGGAAGATTATCGATAATCATATCTTTACCAAACATGACCCCATAACCTAAACTAGCAAACTTACAATTACTAAAATGGTTATCGTCAATGTCCCAGTTTGATACTACACCGTAGCCAAAATTTTCAAAAGAACAGTTGTTAAATTTGTTATTTGCTGTTTCAACACCGCCGTTTTTGCTGTTTAAACTTAGTGCAATATCATATGTAGTTGTTGTGTCTACAGGTACTAATGCTCCTACAGTCCAATTACCAACTATTTTAATATCATCAAAATTGCTGTCTCTGCAACTACTCAATATCAAACCTTTTGAACCACCTGAAACAGAAAGAGTCATTCCTTCTAGTTTAATCTTTCTTGCTTGAGTAGCATATTCTCCGTCAAATATATAACCCCCTGGAATACTTTCATCACTAACTGTTTGGATTACAGCTCTATTTGTATTAAGTTGACGTATAATTGTTTTGTCAGAACCTGCACCAATAATTGTAGCATAAGGAGGTATCTTAATAGTATCGTTAATTGTATATGTTCCAGGTTCAATAACTAGTTTTACTCTTTTAGAAACACTTAGCTCACTGCCTGAATTTAAAAATAATTGATCTATTGCACGTTGTAGGAGTACGGTTGCGTCTTGTGATGATTCACCTGTAAGTCCAAATGCGCGAACACTTACAGTGTCATCTAATCTATCTTGTAAACTTCTTTCTACTGGGTTAACAGCATCAATGCCTGTTACTATAGAACCATCGCCATTGCGATAGATGTATGAATCAGCTAATGTGAAAAGATCATCATGCTCAGTAATAACTTTCGTGTTACCAACTTGCGGTGCACCTTCTGCAACACTGCCGTTACCTATGAATAGTTCTTGGGTGTCAATTGCCCACCCTAGTTCGCCACTTGATAGTTGTGGTAAACCTGTTCCTTGATTCTTTTGACCTCTACGAATCTGTATTCTTGATATCTGTACTACAGCCACATTGTTCTCCTACGCATTTGTTAGTTAATGTATTTATGCACTAGAGAAGCTAATTCGTTATGTCCTTTTTGATTTAGGTGTGAAGGATCGTTTGGCAAATGATATTTAAATGCATTTGGAGCAGCAATCCAATTATTTTTATAATAATCAATTAGATCTTGTTCTCCTTTTAGAGGACCATACTTTCCTGCTTTTAAAAAATATATTTTTTTAAAGCCTTTATCTTTCATATAAGATTGAAACATACTATGCATCATATGAAATTGTTCTAGTTCAAATTTTTCATTTATAAATCTAGAATACTGTTTAAATAGTTTACGTTCTTGAGGATGATTAACCCATTGTTCAGCATCAATTTTATAACGTATTATGCAGCCACTATCATATTCCTCGCTTAATGGTCCTTTGTCTTCAGTTACTGTAGCTGATATTTCAAAAGGTGACCAAAATTCTCTACGTTCAGTGCTAGTGTATTGTATAATGATAGTATCATGCGGAGTAATGATATTTAAATTAACTGACTCAAATATTTTTCGCCATATACGCCAATTGCTGCCACAGCCAGCAGCTTGATGAATGTAATTTAAATTTAATTGTTCTGCTAGACTTTCGCCCCAAACTTTATTAACATATGTATAATCGCTTACAGAACATCCTGCAACTAATAAATTATCCATTTTGTTCGTAAAACTTGTATACTCGATCGTACCATTCGTTACGCCATTCGTCGTATTCGTTTGGCCAAATGTCAAATTGCTGATATTGTAAGTCTCTGCTACACATGAACACATGACCTTCACGTATATTAGTACCGTAGATTTCATTGTGTGCTTCTGCATATGCAACAAGTTGTAGGAAGTAATCAACTACCCATTCTAGTTTCTTAGGTTTGTTAGTTTGTTTAAAGTCCATAATAGAGGGTTGGCCTTTATACTGTCCTACAAGGTCTGTAGTTCCTGCATACATGTTAGGCATATACAAATTAACTTCACTACCCCATATTTCATCTACATCAGTGAGTGCATTTGCTTTAATCTGCTCTGCCATACTGTGTGCTTGTTGCGCATATGGATTGCTTCCTGGTTGCGGCCATTCACCTGTATCAATGTAGTCTTCTAGATACTTGTGCATTCTAGTACCTACACCAGCTGCTTCAGTTACAATTTCTTGTGCCTTTTGTTCTCCTACACGTTTCTTCCAAGCAATAAGATGTGTCTTATCTTTAGTAGCGTCGAGGATAGTTGTAACACTTGCAACAGCATTGCCGTCAGGTGTTTCGTAAAGTCTTTTGCCGTTTACTTGTTTTCGTGAGATGGGTGCGTAGTCGTATTTGTTTATTATTAAAGTCAAAACGTTTTTCCTATACTATAGATTTATAGTATATAGTCTACCTTATTGATTGTCAAGATTTTTTTTAAAAAACTTTTTTATTGTCAAATGCACGTTCCCATCCAAAGAACTGTGCTTTATAATCTGAATGGTCATCTGATGATAAATTAATCCATTCGTCTTTGAGCTGATATAGACGCATTGCTCCGTCAAACCAGTCTGTGTTATCTATGATGTTTTCTAAACGTTCTTTTGCAGCTTCTGCTTCTTCAATGTTATCAAAGTCTTGTTCTATATGTATTACTTCCATTACTATGTTGTGTGTTACATAGTCTAACGAAAAGTCAATACCCCACTTAGGTTTAATGTTTAGTAGCTTTTGTAATATAGGACGACTAGTATTACAAACTTCTTGTATTTGTTCTCTTGCTTCGCCGGCAAACGCATAACGAGTTAACAGCATACAGTGATCTAATATTAATCCGTGTTCACTTTGTTCTACATCAGTGTACCATTCTTGCACAGGCGCAATATGGTATTGTATTTCTCTGTTTAGTTCAACACCGTTTGCTTCATAATGTAGATGTTCTAGGGGAGTAGGTACTTCGTAACCATCTTTGTCAAAGTCTTTGAATGGTAGTGTTTCTATTTGGTGTCTAGGTATAGGGTTGGTCAAATATGGATGCTTAGTAAACTTAGGATATAAGTTTTGAAGTTGCATTAACTAAGATTGTCACCAAGGTCTGTAGCCGATTTTGCCATTTGTCCTACTGCATCGCCGCCTTGTGATGTGTTTACTTCCTCATCACCTTCTAATTCGTTTTTAGTTTTAGGCTCTATACCATACTTACTAAAGTTTTTAACCATAGCTTTAACTCTAGCATCAGTATCATATGCTGCTTTAAATGTTCCAAAATCAAACTGTTCGGAACCAACATTCTGCATTAGCTTGTTAAGGTCTAAATTTTTTGCACCGTTTTTTATAGTTTGTTGTGTAGGGGGATCAAAATGTAAAAAGACAGCGTGGCCATTTTGGTCCGCGCTGGCTATTACTGTTCTTAATACTTGTACTAATTTAACTGCTGGTGATTCAGCTTCTGAGACTAAGACTTTTTTTTTGAAAGCAAAAGTGCTAGTTTTTTAGAATTTTCAGCTATCTTTTTTTTTGAATATTGCTTTGATTCGCGTTTAGCTCTACCAGCTTCTTCTTCGCCGCCTACTGCTGCATCTGCTGCTGAAAACTCGTCTTGTACATCAGCGTCAGGCATAGGAGGAACTTCACCGTCTACTGGTGGTTCCATTGGAGCCATATCATCTGCTGGTTCTGCACCCATCATATCTTCAGGCTCAGCTTCGCCAGTTAGCATACCAACACCACTTGTTAGTGCTACTCTTGTTTCTTCCATTGCAGCGTATAGTGCTTCAAGTGCTGGCTTAACTTTAGCAGTAAATGATTCTGACTTTTCACTGCCTAATTCATCACGGATAGCATCTGCTAGTTCTAGCATTGACTCTGACTGCATTTCTGCTGTGTCTTCCATCCAGCCAGTTAATCTGTCAACCATATCTTTAGAAGCCATTACTAGTTCTGCTTGGTCTTCTGCACCTTCAGTTACAACTGATTCTTCAATTGAATCCGCCATTGGATTTGCCATTGCACCTTGCACACCAGCTGGTTGTCCATTGCCTTGGTTAGCGGCTGTACCTGTGCGCTGACCAATCATTCCACCAACTGTTGGATCTTCACCATATAAATCTTTTAATAGTTCTGCTAACAATCTACCCATAGCTCTGTTACCTGTATGAAATGCTTCTTCGTATTTCTTTTTGATAGCAACATATGCTGGATCGTTTGGATTAGGTTGTGCTTCGGGACGCCCAGCTTCGCCAATTTTCTTTTTCTTCTTGTCTTTAACTGCTTTCTTCATTGGCTCTTTTTTATCGCCATCCCCGTCAATGTCGATATAATCAGGCTTTGCTTTCTTTGACTCGTTTGTTTTGCAATCACAATCTTTGCAGTCTGCTGGACAAGTGCATTTACCACCTGGTGGTTCATTACATGGGCAACCTTTTGCCTCTTGGATGTCGCCGCGTTCTTTAATTGCACTATTCAAAACATCAAGGAAGAGTTTTGATTTTTGATAGTTTTCATTTGAATGTACGCTGTCGAAACTTTCCATAGTTTCAACTTGGCTTAATTTTGTTCTAATTCTATTACGAGCATCTTGTAATTGCTCTAGTGTAAACGCATCAATATTGATCTTTGCGCCAAACTTTCTGGCAAGAGTTTCATTTAAACTCTTTGCTGTTACGGGTTTTGAAATTTCTCTAATATTCATTGACATCTCTTCCTAATGTTCATATAACTTATTTATGCCTTGTCATGCATAAATGTATTTATCTAACTCTTGTTTTGCTGATGATGTTTTATGTTTAGCAATATCATATCTTGTTGATACAATATCGTATTTAAGATCATCTTTTGTTACTTTCATAGTATATCTATAAAACATACAATCATTATACCACTTTTGTATTTTTCTGTCAATGTTTAAAATGTCTGCTTCAGCAGATTTACCTTGACTTAGTGCTTTAGCTAAAGCAACTGCGCTAGATTTACAAAAAGTTTCTGTTACTAATTTGTTATCAACACAATCATAGACTTTCCAAAAACCTCTCTTATTGCATCTAACTACAAATTTTCCAATGCGAATGCTGTTTCCTTTTTGGTAAGGAAACAAAGAAGAGTCAATTTTTCCATTGACCAATTCTTCAAGCTCTTTTAGTAACTTTTCTTTATTGTAGGTCATTTCTCACAACAACTGTTTGGCTATTAAATACTACCTTACTTACCAAACTCTTCTTCATCAAGTTTTCAATAACGAATTGTTCTCTTTCAGTAAACAAAGACAAAGGAGTTTGCCTATCTAACTTTTCAAGAACAGCCTGTTCTTCGTTAGACACTTGTATTGTGAAAGTTTTTATCAATTCGTTTATTTTCATGAATTTGGTCTGCTTACTGATTGTCCTGGACGGATTGTTTTATTTTTATTATTTCCGTTTTGTCTGCTATTACCAGCTTCGGGATCAACAGTTACGTTGCCCTCTGCATCTTGGTCTACAACATTTGGATTTTTCTTTGTGTCAACCGTTAATTCAGTGCCGTCGCCGTTATCAATAGTAACTTTATTACCAATAACTTTTGAAACTTTAGCGTTTGAGTTGTTGTTTTCTATAATGTCTGAAATTTTCATCTAATCTTTCTCCTAGTTCTTTTGGGTTTAACAGACTTATTTAATCTGATATTTCTATTTGAAGCAGGATTTGATCGTTTAGCAATCTTGCTTTTAAATTTCATTGTTGGTGCTTTTTGTGATCGTGTTTGTTTTAATGATTTAGATTTGTGTATATTCATTGGTTTATTACATGCTGCTGGAGAACTCATTACACGACCTTTGCGGACACCACTAGTGCAACGATATTTACGTACACTGGTACTACCTTTTTTACTCCATATTTGAGTAGCTTCTATAAGTTCTCTGATTAACATCAGCGTTTCCTTTTTTGCATCTTGTTTAATCTCTGTACTCTTATTGAGGCAGGATTAATACGCTTAGTCCTTTTAGTTTTTTTAGCAATTCTACTACCTAGTTTTGCTTTCATAACTTTTAGTCTTGCACGTTTTTTAGCATCAGGTGCTGCATAACATTGTGCCATTTTAGCAACAATGCGTCCGTTACGTCTACCGCCTTGACAACGGTATTTACGGACAACTTCTTTTCCTCGACGAGCCCATACTTGTTTTTCTTCTAGGCTATCGTCAGATGAGGCTGGCTGATTAAAAAATTCTCGTAATAACATATAGTTATTTATCGAGATTTAAATTTGTGTAATAATAACGATTACTGTGGAAAGTAGTCCTGCAATTACAGTACCTGCTGTACCAATTAGGACTTTGGTCATTGACTTTTGACCTTCTGTGATATCTTTGTGAATAGCATCAACTTTATTTTCTAGATTAGTTAGGCGACCTTCTAAGACTTCATAGCGTTGAGCGCATAAGTCTACGTGTGCTTCTAAATTTTCTCTTTCAAGTTGTGTCGGCGATGACATATATTTCTCCGTATTTCCTACAATGTAGGATGTTAAGTAAACTCGCAGTTGGCCTTAATGTTGTATATATGTTGCCTAGTAACATTTTTGCTACATTTTTATTTATCAATTTCAATGAAAATAATATTGGTTAAGTCCTTATTTTTGGAAGTGATAAACATATCTGTATCTAACTTTATAGTTTCGTCAAGCCCTGTAATAATAGGTACTAGATCAAAATCATCTATCATCATGTCTACACTGGTTGATGCTTCTTGTTCAACAAAAAACTCAATTGTCCAAATTTTTTGTTTTCCTTTATATTTTTTACCAAATGTTAAATCTGTCAATGATTGTGTTTCAGTAGTTATCTTAAAATCAGATGGGTTTGTACGCAAGCCAATTGTATTGTATAACGTATTAAAATTATCTTGTTGATTTACTAGTTTTTTATCTTGCCCTTTGCGAGCCTGTGTTTCTGTAACATCTACTAGTGTTTTTATCTGAAATCTCATACTGTATTTACAGTCATAAAAAAAGCACCACTATAAAAGTGGTGCTTTAGTGTGACGCCTTCCGTTGTCACGGTCCCTAAGGTAGTTAGGAATTATTCAGTGAAGTCTGCAACAATTGAAACTGCTTGTCCAATTGTTTCGCCGTCTGCATCACCGCCGCCTTGTAGTGCAATGTGCATTACTGCGCCGATTGTGCCTGCGATACCTGCTACAGTCCATCCGCCATTGCCTGCTGCTGCAACGATTGCGTCTAGTGCATCTTGGTCAGCTACTGCTGCGTCTGTTGCAACGATCTGTGTGCGTGGGCCTAAGCCACTTCCTGCTCTTGCTTTGTAATTGTCGACGCCTGCGATTGCGCCAAATCCTGGTCCTGCCATGTTATTCTCCTATATTTTCTCTATGACACATCTTCACGCTCAGTGAAGTTGTTATATGTATTTAGTCTTTTAGGCAAAAATAGGCTATTTACGCCCTTTTTTAGCTCGTTTATGTAGCTGTCTTAGCTGTTGTATGTATGCTGTGCCGCCTTCAACTATATCATCTATCATTTCAACTATAGGAGCATAGCCTTTTACATATTGATTTGGTGGAGTACGACCTTCTTCGGCCATTTCTACAAACTTAGTAGCTCTCATAGCATTTTCTAAGCCAACTAGATATGCATATAGTGCTACACGTTTTTCTTTTGATAAACGTTCTATGCGACGGCCTCTAATATCAGCCCAAGCATCTTCGTCTAATTGACTATCAACTAGCCCTTCCTTATACATATCTTTAATAAAGTTCATTAGCTTGCATCTCTCGCTGCTTTATCTGCCATTGCTGCCATTTCGTCATCTGATGCTTGAGTAAATTCATCATCACCTTCATCATCAAGGCCGCCTGAATCGTGATCTGTATCAAGATGTTGTTGAGTAGCTGCAATGTTTTCCGCATATGCTAGTAATTTTTTAATTATGTTTGGCGAAGTTCCTGTCTTTTTAACAAGCTCATCTAAACTTCTTGTTCCAAATGTTGTTCCATAGTTAGTAAGTTCATTACCTACCTTTGACATTACATTTGACAAGGCATCGTCTTTTTGTGTCACAGCCTGATCCATTAGTATTCTACCATACTCTGCTAGTTTACGCTGTTGGTCAGTCATTTCTGCCCCAGCTTCTTGTACCTCGTCGTCTAAAACACCTTCAGTAATTTTATTTAAGTGTGCTTCAAACTCTTTCATATAATCTTTCATTTTTTGCTCCTTATCGTTGAACAGCTCTATTAGCTTTAGTGAAGAATTCTCTTGGTACTAGTTTAATGTCACCTTCAGGATGCGCTAGTACATAGCCTTCACCGCCATCGCCGTGTCCTGGAATGTTTGATTTAACAGTTTGATCATGTGAATCAAACTGTTGAATAATATTATCTTTTACTGTCATTAATGCCGTTACTGTTTGCCATAAAGCATTAAATGCATTTCTATGCTGATTAACATATTCAAGTATTGTTGCCTTTTTCCTTTCTGACAACTGTTTTCTATTTTGCACCCATTTTGCAAAATCAGCACCTAAATTTTCTAAACCAGTATCAACTTTACTATTTGTATAAGCGTATAATACTTGTGCAAAATCACTTATTTTCATTTCTCTTAGTGCATCTGTATTTAACAATTCATCAATACCAGAAGCATTTTGTTGGATTAATCTTTCTAATTGTGCAATTTGTTGATTGTCTACATCTGCAGGACGCTCTACAGTAACAGGTGGAACAACTAATACTTCATTGCCTTGAAATATATCAGCATTCTTTAAAGGACCTTCGTTACCGTATTCGTCTACAACTCTGTGTATAACTACTCCGGTTTTTGATTGTCCAATACGTTTACCTAAGTCTGAATTTACATCAACTGCATACTCTACAACGTTTGGTTTAAACACATAATTACCGTCTATCTTTGCAGGTGTGTTAAAATATAATAAGTCGCCTTTGAAGTAACCTCTATGATCTTTAGGTGTTGCTTTTTCATACTCGTCAAATATGTCTTGCATATTTTGTATAAAAGAACCGTAGCCTTTAGGATCTTTTTTAGCTCCTGGGCGATTGCCTAGCATTGTGCCTAGTGCATCTGCTGATGTTGTTTTTCCGTCATAGCCTTTTGCTGTAAAGCCACTCTTGTCTGTAAGTACAAACTCTCCATTTTCGTTACGTCCAAAAATGATTGCAGGACTTCCGTCCCATTTTAATGTAACATCTTTATGCGAACCCTTTTCCATACTTTTAAGAGCTTCAAGTGCTCGCATTGCACCACGACTGCCCTCCCAGAAAATAATATCTTCTGCGTGTTGAATGCGAGCAGCTTCAGTTAACGGTTTCTTTATAAAGTTTCTAAATTCGTTAAACCTCATATTGTTTATATCCTGTTAACTGCTTAATTCTATTTAATTGTTTGTCTGCTAAACTTTCTTGTTTAACTAGATCATCTGGTAAACCAATATCTTTAACTTGTCCGTTTTCAGCAAAGCCATCTAAAATCTTTGTAACTAGTTCTGCTGGATAATTCTTTTCAATTGCTGCTTTTAAACTTTCGTAACTGTTTAAATCTTCAGGTCCATTTAGACCTAATGCTTTTGCAATTTCTGGCGCAGTTTTAATTGGTGTTTGTATAATTTCGTTTTTGTTTTTCTTTGTATAACCTTGTCCATTTGCTTTAGGTACAGGAGTACGCTTAATTCTTACAAGTCCGTCTGCAGGACTCCACATCCAACGCTCGCTTTCAACTGCACGACCATCGTCTATTTTTTCTTCGGAGTCTTGTCTTTGGTACACTGCACAGATAGTTGCAATCATAATATTACGGAATACACCTTTATACTTTGATTCCTTTTCACTTGGACTATGATAGTATGTTTTCATCCAACCTGGGTCACCTGGCATAAAGTCTACTTGTACTTTACCTGTTCTAGGTTTTACTGTTTGTTTACTTGCATCATAGTTTACAATGTCAACACTTGTCATAATAACACTGGACTTTGCAATGTCTTTTACTAAAGGGCTTGCTTCAATTTTCTTTACAAGCTCTGGAATCTTGTCAGGATCTACTTGAATTGCAACGTCTATGTCGCCGCTAAACTCTTTTTTGCCTACACTACCAAGAACATTGTTCTTTAGATCTATACCTAAAGATTTTTCTAGTGCATCTAATGTAGGTTCAATTTCACTAATGTGAATTGGGCCTACACCCGGCATTGATCCGCCTTCATTCAATATCATTTTGTTTACTCTCAATAACTTTTTTAAGACCTCTTTTAAACTTTTGCGGGTCACCAGATTTAATACTATTAATAAAGCGGCGTTCTAGTTCTCCGGCGGTACTTTCATCATACGTTTTTGAAATACGATTAAGTAAATTAATTGCGCTTTCAATTATATTACTGCCAGTAGCTTCAATCAAATGATCATTACTTCTAGCACGGTCTAGATTGTTTAATTCTTCTAGTATACTTCTGGTTCTTTTTTTCATCTGTAATACTCCGTTACAGTATTTAGTTTATATAAACTATAAATACGTTTGCTACTGGGCAGTAGCACTATATAACAACGAGGGGTTAAAATGGGCATCACAAAAATGGATTTTCCTGAACGTTCTCTATTATTCGCTAAACTTGCGAGCATTGCGTATAATGATAACGTCAAAGAAGTAAAAAAGCAAGTAAAAGATCTAGGATTTACAACTGTTGAATTTTACAACAGAGAAGGCGCACAAGCATATCGTTTTATGAACAAAGAAGATTTGGTTATAGCGTGTCGCGGTACACAACCAAGTGAGTTTAATGATATTGCTGCGGATTTAAAGGCAGCACCTGTATTATCCGAAACAGTATCAAGAGTACACAGAGGATTTAAAGCAGAAGTTGATGAACTTTGGCCAATGGTACTAGAAGATATTACTCGTACTGCAAACAAAGACAAAAAACTTTGGTTCTGTGGTCACTCATTAGGTGCAGCAATGGCAACTATTATGACAGCTCGTTGCTTCTATGAAGATAGTGTTCGTGATGCTGAAGAACTTTATACATATGGTTCTCCTAGAGCAGGTTGGAAAGGCTATGTAGATACAATGCAAACTAAACATCATCGTTGGGTAAACAACAACGACATTGTTACAACTGTTCCGCCTTGGTTTATTGGGTACAAACACGACGGTGAAGAACACTATCTAAACTGTTGGGGTAATGTGCGCAAACCAACTCGCTGGCAACGTTTCAAAGATAAGTGTCGCGGACTATGGATGGGTATTAAAAGGGGACAAATTGATAGTTTCTCAGACCATTCAATGGTAAACTACATTAACTATTTAGAAATGTATGCTAACGGAAAAGAAAACAGTCAAACTTAACCGTTATCGTCAGTACCGACAAAAACGTTAGATGAACCTGTTTGAATAGGATGGCCACAACTTGTAGCATCATGTTTTCTTGCTACTTGTCTGTTTTCAGCCCAAACAGTAGGCCAATATCCTACAATAACACTAGCAGTATGCGGGCCGCCAGGAGCATGTGGGTTAATTAAGTCACCTTCACATGCAATAGGAGTGTCATTGACAATAACACTTAGACGCCCTGTTCTTACAATGCCAACTGCGATGTCTTGTTCTTTTCTTGCAACTTTAGCCATTAGCTTCTTATTCCTGGTTGTCCGGTAGGTTCTTCCCAATCAGGCGGTGTATTACCTGTAGCTTTGATAGCATTGTCGCTAACTTCTTTGCCAAATTCGCCCATTAAATTTTTAAGTACAAGAGCTTTAGCATCAGTATCAATTGCATTTCTTAAATTAGAAACTGCATATTGCATAATAAACCCTTGTATCTGTATTGCTGAATTCATTATTTTATAAGGTAATGAATAATCTGGGAAATATCCTTGTACCATAACAGTCATATCAAGAGCTGATGTACCCGGTGGGATAGGAAACGTTTGTCCCGATTCAGGATTGTTGCCATCAAAGAATGCGCCAAACTCGCCTGTACTAACTTGAGCTGGAACTTTGTATTCAGCTACGCCTAAAGATGTATATGCTTCTACCAAAGGACTAACTGAACCTAATGCATCAGCTGCTGTTGCAAGATTTGAAAGTAATCCTGTTTCTGTAATCTCTCCACCTAAATCACTTAATATTGTAGCATTAGGTTCTCTAACTTCAGGAACAGGTTCGTTATTTTCTTCTAGTGCATTTTTAATAACTTGATAATGATACGGATCTAATTGATCTTTGATTCTTAAGCCGCCTTCTTCATCAACAATACTTTGTATTGCGATTGCTAGTTCAACTAGAGCAAGAGAGTTTTGCGCCATATTAAGAGCAATATCGCCTAGATCTTTACTATGATTAGGTACCTTAAGTGTAAAACTTCCTTGGTGTTGAACAGGAAACGGTCCAGATGGACTAGGATATAGTTCAGGCACAGATATTTCAACAGTGATATCAGATGTTGGAGTAGTAAGAGCTGCCCCTGCTGCTCCACCTGTTAACCAACCAAGGTTTAACTTTTCTCCTAACCAACTTACTGCTTTTGTAGCACCACTAAATATTCCCATAACATCTCCTTTACAATTATTTATTCTTTCTAATTCTGCTGTTATATGCCAGAGCTTCTTTTAGAATAGATAGTTCAACATTATCACGTTCTGCTGTTTTTACCAGTGCGTTAGTATCTTTAGGAAAGCAATGTCCACCAAATCCTCTCTCTTCTGTAATAAAACTATGACTATCGCCGATACGATTGTCCATTGTTGTATAGTGTGCAACGGCTGCATACTCGATATCTAGTTTATCACACAGGTCATACATCTGATTAAAGAACGCAACTTTGAGTGCTAGGAAACTATTGCGGGCATACTTGGCTAGGATAAGTTCTTTAGGATCTGCAACTTCGATACTAATATTAAACAGGTGTGACCAAAAGTTACAACTGGTCCCGCCAATAAGCATTAGATTCATTGCACGTAGATCTTCAACCGCTGTCTTTGCACGTAGGAACTCTGGAGAGAAGTTTAACATACGATTAGGAAATGCATCTACTAACATATCCCAACCTTCTACAGAGATTGTACTTTTAATTAAAATAGGTACATCAGGACAACGATCAATAACTTCAAACACGTTAGTCATTTCACAACTGCCGTCTGGTCGCGGCGGTGTGCTCACACAAACAATAACAGCTTCAGGCTCGCCAAAGTCTTTATATCCTAATTCTGGATCATATATTGTAATGTTGTGTTTGTCTTTTAAAAGTTCGTGGTGCGCTTTGCCTACAAATCCGTACCCTGCGATAGTAATTTTCATATTACTATTTAAACATACATTGACTTAGAAGTCAACAGAAAAGATTGTCATAAAAAAAGGGCGCATAAGCACCCTTGTTTTATTTTCTAATTTAATTAGAAATTAACATTGAAAGCAACTTGATATTCTCTATCTGTTTTGTTGAAGTCAACATCCATCTTTTGAATAATGTTAGCTCTTAATGTAGTGTTTGCTGTTACTGGAACATCAACACCTAGTTTGCCGTAACTATCATTTCTGCTAAAGTCAAAATAGTCACCTTCAACTGATTTAAAATCATATCCGGCTTCGACAAATGGTGTAAAGCCATTTAGACTAGTAACTTGGGCACCTACATACGGACTTAGTTTTAATTCATTTTTATCATATGAATCACCAAAATCATAGTGTGCTTCTGCTACTCCATACAAGTTAACAGATCCTACTTCTAGATTTGCTCTTTTAAATGCATTAATACGATAGTCGTCAACATCTCCGTTTTCGATATATTGGATTCCTAGGTTGACTGGTAGCGATGTAGTGTAAACACCTAATGCTCTAGCATCGTCTGAAAAGTCACGAGTAGCGCCTGTTGAAAGCGATACACCAAACTTATCAGATTCTGCTGATAAAGCAATACCAGTCTTATCAAAGTCTGCGGCAAACGCAGAAGTAGTTAGGCCAAATAGAATAGCAAGGCCCATTATTAGTTTATTCATTTTATTTCCTTATTATTTTATATAAACAACGCTTTGTACAAAATATTACAAAAGCAGAGATATTTATAAATCAAATGCCGCAGGGTGTGTTTTTCTGAACACAACTTTATGGCAACTTTACAACAACATTAATGCAAATTTAGCATAACAGTCTTGCACAAAAAGCACTCGACTTTTGTATAATAAGAATGTATATTAGTATAAATACTGATGAAATAGGACAGCAATCCTGCACTATTTTCATTCTCAAGAGCGTCTTCAGCTCTTAAAAAATGAAGGGCATATCCTATGCCATACAAAGGTAGCGCCGGGAGAGACCGGGGTAGTGACACCTACAATCACACACACATATACACAAGGAGAATGAAGAATGACTTCACTTATAATGACGGCTGATCGATTTGGCCTACACTCACTTGCAGAGTGGTTCAAAAAACTGCAAGAAAACATGAAGCGTGAAAAACTAGCACGTCAAACAATCAAAGAACTTTCAAGACTAAGCGATCATGAACTTAACGATTTAGGTATTGCTCGTGGAGAAATCTACAGCGTTGCATATGACCTAGAGGAGAGAAGATAATGACTGCAATTACTCAAACAAGTTTTTATAATGTTACATGCAAAATTTGCACCGTTCTCAGAAATGCACTAATTGCATTTTTTGTTGGTGCTATTGCACTAGGCGAATCAGCAGGTAGAGCAAGAGCTGCT
>Ga0181565_10001769_pt1 | contig 16505 bp, 14 predicted proteins | sample 101ome_16_FD_129661 | JGI IMG/M metagenome (GOLD analysis project Ga0181565, IMG submission 129661) | Coastal salt marsh microbial communities from the Groves Creek Marsh, Skidaway Island, Georgia - 101401AT metaG (megahit assembly) | ecosystem: Environmental > Aquatic > Marine > Intertidal... | reverse complement strand
GTCGATGTGACGCTTTATCATGAAGGCTGGCATGGCGACCACAGCCGCATGTATGCGCTCGGCAAAACTTCAGTGAAAGCGCAAAAACTGATGGATGTGACCTATGACGCGATGATGCAAGGCATTGAAGCGGCGCGCCCGGGCGCGACTTTGGGCGATATCGGTCACGCCATTCAATCTTATGCAGAAGTGCAACGCTTGGCCGTGGTGCGCGATTTTTGCGGGCATGGGCTGGGGCGTATTTTCCACGATACCCCGAATATTTTGCATTATGGCCGTTCCGGCGAGGGGCTGACCTTACGCGAAGGCATGTTCTTCACCATTGAGCCGATGCTCAATCTCGGCAAACCGGCGGTCAAAATTCTCGGTGATGGCTGGACGGCAGTCACCCGCGACCGCACTTTATCGGCGCAATATGAACATTCGGTCGGCATTACCGCCACCGGCTGCGAGATTTTCACCAAGTCCCTTAACGGCAGCGACACACCGCACAAAAACCCGTCCTGCTAGGAGGCCGACGTGCAGGAAAAACAACAAAAACCGATATTAGACAATTAAACAACAAGATTCGAAAAATAAAAACATTTGTTCCACTGCTAAAAGTTGACCTTCGTCTTTCACCCCTGCGCCGACTCTGGTAAGTCGAAACGACAAGGAGAGTTCCGATGATTCCACGCTATGCCCGCCCCGATATGACCGCCCTTTGGGAGGCCGAAATCCGCTTCTCCATATGGTTGGAAATCGAGACGCATGCGATGGACGCAATGGTAAAATTGGGCATTGTGCCAGAGGATGCAGCCAAAGCGGTGCGCGAAAAAGGCGGCTTTGACGTTGACCGCATTGATGAAATTGAGCGCGAAGTCAAACATGATGTCATCGCCTTTTTGACCAGCCTGTCAGAACATGTCGGACCCGAAGCTCGCTTTGTACATCAGGGCATGACCTCGTCTGATGTGCTCGATACGTGTTTCAATGTGCAGCTTGTCCGCGCCAGCGATATTTTGCTCGACGATATGGATGCGCTGCTCGGCGCTCTGAAAAAGCGCGCAATGGAACATAAAATGACGGCGACCATCGGGCGCAGCCACGGCATTCACGCCGAACCGACGACTTTTGGCCTGAAACTAGCGCAAGCCTATGCCGAATTTGACCGCTGCCGCGACCGTTTGGTGGCGGCGCGCAAAGAGATTGCCACTTGCGCGATTTCCGGTGCGGTCGGCACGTTTGCCAATATTGACCCGTCCGTCGAAGCACATGTCGCCGAAGCTATGGGGTTGGAGGTTGAACCGGTCTCCACACAAGTCATTCCGCGCGACCGCCACGCCATGTTTTTCGCCACATTGGGCGTTATCGCCTCGTCAATGGAAAGACTGGCCACTGAAGTACGGCATTTGCAGCGCACAGAAGTTTTGGAGGCGGAAGAATATTTCTCGGAGGGCCAAAAAGGCTCGTCGGCCATGCCGCATAAGCGCAACCCGGTTTTGACCGAAAACCTAACCGGTCTGGCGCGGCTGGTGCGTGGCATGGCGGTGCCGGCGATGGAAAATGTGGCGCTGTGGCACGAGCGCGATATTTCGCATTCTTCGGTGGAGCGTATGATTGGCCCCGATGCCACCATCACTTTGGACTTCGCTCTGGTGCGCCTTACCAATGTCGTCGAGAACCTTGTTGTCTATCCCGAGCGTATGCAGGCCAATCTCGACAAGCTGGGTGGCTTGGTGCATTCGCAGCGCGTGCTTTTGGCTTTAACGCAAGCCGGTGTCAGCCGCGAAGACGCCTATCGCTTGGTGCAGCGCAATGCCATGCCGGTATGGCGCGGCGAAGGACAATTTCTCGACCTGTTGAAAGCCGATAAAGAGGTCGTGCTGAGCGATGAAGATTTGGAAGCTCTGTTTGATCTCGGCTATCACTTCAAACATGTCGATACGATTTTTAACCGCGTTTTCGGTGAATCTTAATTGCTCGAATCAACCGCATTAACTAATTTATCGGACATCTGACGGAGACAATTTATGTCGCATGATATGCCCACAGGTCGTCGCATTTATGAGGGTAAAGCCAAAGTGCTTTTCGAAGGCCCTGAAGACGGCACGCTGGTGCAATATTTCAAAGATGACACCACCGCCTTTAATGCTGAAAAGCATGAAATCATGACCGGCAAGGGCATTCTCAATCTGCGCATTTCCGAATTTATTTTTGCCGAGCTTGAGAAAATCGGCGTGCCGACCCACTTCATCGAAACGATAAACCCGCGCCAGCAGCTTATTCGCGCCGCCGAGATTATTCCGCTGGAAGTGGTGATGCGCAATATTGCTGCCGGTTCTCTGGTCAAACGGCTCGGCCTGAATGAAGGCGACACTTTGCCCCGCCCATTGGTCGAGTTTTACTATAAGGACGATGCGCTGGGCGATCCGCTTATCAGCGAAGACCATATTGCCGTGTTTGGCTGGTGCAGCGCCGAGGAACTGGCCGAAATCATCACCCTCGCCAAGAAAATAAATCAGCGCATGATTGAGATTTTCGCCGATGTTGGCATTCGCCTTGTCGATTTCAAACTGGAATTCGGGCGCGTCAAAAGCGATGACGGCATTCGCATTGTGCTGGCCGACGAAATCAGTCCCGATAGCTGTCGCCTTTGGGATATCGATTCAAATGAAAAAATGGATAAAGACCGCTTCAGACAAGATTTGGGCGGCATGGTAGATGCCTATCAACAAGTGGCTGAGCGCCTCGGTTTGATGAGCAATATTGAAGAGGCTTAAGACATTATGAAAGCGACCATTCACATTACTTTGAAAAACGGGGTACTGGATCCGCAGGGCAAGGCCATTGAAAATGCGCTGGGCCAGTTGGGTTTTGGCGGCGTCGATGAAGTTCGGCAAGGCAAACTGATTGAGGTCAATCTTTCGGAAAGCGACCCTCAAAAGGCTGAGGCGGCGCTCACCGATATGTGCGAAAAGCTGCTCGCCAATACGGTGATTGAGAATTACCAAATCCATCTTGATGGCGAGGCCTGATATGCAGGCTTCGGTGATTGTATTCCCCGGGTCAAATTGCGACCGCGATGTCGCCGTGTGCATTGAAGCGGCGATGGGCAAAGCGCCTCTTATGGCATGGCATGGCGATAGTGATTTACCCAAAAGCGACTTGATTGTTCTGCCCGGCGGATTTTCTTACGGCGATTATTTGCGCTGCGGCTCTATGGCTGCCAATAGCCCGATTATGCGCGAAGTGGTGGCACAGGCCAAAAAGGGAGCCGCCGTGCTGGGCATTTGTAACGGCTTTCAAGTGCTTACTGAATGCGGTCTTTTGCCGGGCGTGTTGATGCAAAATAAGGGGCTGAACTTTGTTTGCCGCAATACCCGCCTTACCGTCACCAATAATAAAACCGCTTTCACCGCGCAATATAAAGCGGGTGAGGAAATCACCGTGCCGGTGGCGCATAATGAAGGCAATTATTTCGCCGATGATGACACGCTGAAGCGTTTGCAGGACGATGACTGCATCGCCTTTACCTATGCGGCGGGCGACAATCCCAATGGCGCATGCCTCGATATTGCCGGCATTTGTGACCCGTCAGGCCGCATTGTCGGCATGATGCCACATCCTGAACGACGGGCCGAGGCGGCACTGGGCGGCGAAGACGGAAAGCGCATGTTTTCAGGCATTGTGGAGGCGTTATCGTGAGCCATATTAATGACACGGAAATCACCGACGCAGTGGTCGCCGAACATGGGCTGACGCCTGACGAATATCAAATGGTGTGCGACCATATGGGGCGCACCCCCAATTATACCGAATTGGGCGTGTTCTCGGTTATGTGGTCTGAGCATTGCTCGTATAAATCATCGCGCAAATGGTTGAAAAAACTGCCGGTTGACGGCCCGCAGGTTATTCAAGGGCCGGGCGAAAATGCCGGTGTCATTGATATTGGCGACGGCGATGCGGCGGTGTTCAAAATGGAAAGCCATAATCACCCGTCTTTCATTGAGCCCTATCAGGGCGCAGCCACCGGCGTTGGCGGCATTATGCGCGATGTCTTTACAATGGGAGCGCGCCCGGTTGCCAATCTCAACGCGCTGCGCTTCGGCCAACCCGACCACGCCAAAACCCGTCACCTTGTGGCCGGTGTGGTATCCGGCATTGGCAGCTACGGCAATTGCATTGGTGTGCCGACAGTTGGCGGCGAGATTAACTTCGACAAAAGCTATAATGGCAATATTCTTGTCAACGCCATGTGTGTCGGCGTGGCGCGCACCGATAAGATTTTCTACGCCGCGGCGACCGGCGTCGGCGCGCCTGTCGTTTATGTCGGCTCAAAAACCGGCCGCGACGGCATTCACGGCGCGACAATGGCCTCAGCCGAGTTCGACGATGCCTCGGAAGAAAAACGCCCGACCGTGCAGGTTGGTGACCCGTTTACCGAAAAACTGCTGCTGGAAGCGTGTCAGGAACTCATGGCTTCTGATGCGATTATCGGCATTCAAGATATGGGGGCCGCCGGTCTGACCTCCTCTTCGGTGGAAATGGCCGATAAGGGTGGGGTCGGTATTTTGCTCGACCTCGATAAAGTGCCGTGCCGCGAAACCCATATGACAGGCTATGAAATGCTGCTGTCGGAAAGCCAAGAGCGCATGTTGATGGTGCTGAAGCCGGGGCGCGAGCCGGAAGCGGAAGCCATTTTCTCGCGTTGGGGATTGGATTTTGCGGTAATTGGTGAATTGACCGATACCAGCCGCATGGTGGTCAGCCATGAAGGGCAGACCATTGCCGATATGCCGCTGGGGCCGCTGGCTGATGGCGCCCCCGAATATGACCGCCCGCATCAGGCCACCCCGAAAGCCGCGACATTTGATGCTGCCTTATTGGACGGCGCTCCGGATATGGCCTCGGCACTGACGACGCTGATGGCCTCGTCTGAAATTGCCTCGCGCCGCTGGGTTTATGAACAATATGATTCAATGGTGATGGGTGACACGCTGGCCGGGCCGGGGGGTGATGCCGCTTTGGTACGCGTGCACGGCACCCAGAAAGCTCTGGCCATATCCACCGATGTCACACCGCGCTATTGCTTTGCCGATCCGGTGGAGGGCGGCAAGCAGGCCGTCGCCGAGGCTTATCGCAATATTTGTGCAACCGGCGCAACACCGCTGGCCATTACCAATTGTTTGAATTTCGGCAACCCTGAACGGCCCGAAATTATGGGGCAGTTTGTCGGTTGTCTGGAAGGCATGGGCGAAGCCGGACGCGCACTCGACTTCCCCGTCGTATCGGGCAATGTGTCGCTTTACAATGAAACCAATGGCACCGGCATTTTGCCGACACCGGCCATTGGCGGCGTCGGCTTGCTGAAACAATTGGACAAAGCCGTCGGCAATCGGTTCACCGAGAACGATTTACATATTTATCTTCTGGGCGAAACCAAAGGTCATTTGGGTGCCTCGCTCTATCAGCGCGATGTGTTGGACCATGATGGGGTCTTTGCACCGCCGCCGGTTGACCTTGAAAGCGAAGCCAAACACGGTGCTTTGGTGCGCCGCGCGGTCGATAAAGGCCTTTTGCGTGCGGCACATGATGTTTCCGATGGCGGCTTGGCGGTCGCCCTTGCGGAAATGTGCATCGGCCGTCAAATCGGCGCGCAAATCAGCGCTGAAGGCGATATCGGGTTTTGGTTCGGCGAAGATCAGGCGCGTTATATACTGGCCGTAAGCGCCGATAAGGCGACCGATTTGGAGGCATTGGCCGACGGATTGCCGCTCAGCAAAATCGGCGTCACCACTGGCGCAGAATTGCAATTCGGTGATACAGTCACCATATCAGTGTCACAATTGTACGAACTGAATGAGGGCTGGTTTCCGGCCCTGATGCAGGGAGAGAGGGCAAACATGCCGATGAGCGCCGGTGAACTGGAACATATGATACGCGCCGCCCTGCCCGATGCAGAGGTGGAAATCACCGATTTGCGCGGCGATGGCGACCATTATGCTGCGCGCGTCGTATCGGCCGCCTTCAAGGGCAAAACCCGCGTGCAGCAACATAAAATGGTTTATGACGCAATCGATGGCGGCATGGGCGATGAGTTACACGCATTGGCTTTGCAAACCGGCGTGCCGGACGACGCATAGTCAAAGCGAAGGAGCAGGAAATGAGCGATATAAACAGTTTCATTCAAGGCGAGATCGACAGCGCCGATGTGGTGCTTTTCATGAAAGGCACGCCGGTTTTCCCGCAATGCGGCTTTTCCGGCCAAGTGGTGCAAATCCTCTCACATGTCGGCATTCCGTTTAAGGGCGTCAATGTGCTGGAAGATGATATTTTGCGTGAGGGCATTAAAATCTTTTCCAACTGGCCGACCATTCCGCAACTTTACGTAAAGGGCGAATTTGTCGGCGGTTGCGATATCATCCGCGAAATGTTTGAAGAAGGCGAATTGCGCCCCTATCTCGACGAAAAAGGCATTGAAGCCGTCTGAAACGCATATATGTGCAAAAGAAAAGCCCGCCATATTCCGGCGGGCTTTTTTGTCGATACGAGCCTTAGAGGTTAATCCGGAGCTCTAATTGCGCGAGTAAAACTCGACCACAAGATTCGGTTCCATTTGAACCGGATAAGGAATATCAGCCAATTGCGGTACTTGCGACAGCGATGCGGTCATTTTGCTGTGGTCGACAGTCATATATTCCGGCACGTCGCGCTCGGCGCTTTGAATCGCTTCCAAAACAATATTGAGGTTGCGTGATTTCTCACGAACCTCAACCACATCACCGATTTTCAAACGACGGCTTGAGATATTGCAGCGGAGACCATGGACCATCGCGTGACGGTGAGTGACGGATTGGGGGGCGGCAAAAACGGTTGTCACAAATTTGGCGCGATAAACCACCGCGTCCAAGCGGGTTTCCAGCAAACCGACCAAATTCTCGCTGGTATCGCCTTTCACCCGAACCGCTTCGGCATAAATGCCTTTAAACTGCTTTTCGGTAATATTGCCGTAATAGCCTTTCAGCTTTTGTTTGGCTCGCAATTGCGTACCGAAATCGGACAATTTGCCACGACGGCGCTGGCCATGTTGGCCGGGGCCATAATCACGACGATTGACCGGACTTTTCGGGCGACCCCAAATGTTTTCACCCATGCGGCGGTCAATTTTATACTTTGTCGAAACGCGCTTGCTCATGCGGCGCTGTCCTCACCTTAGCTCAAATAAAAAGCGCGAGATTTTTCCCGCGATTGGCGCGTAATATACGCATGGCTCGCGCAATGTCAAACAGGATTTTCGTCCTTTTCTTGCGCTTTTTCTGTTGCCGCCTCTGGATCTGGCAAACCGCGTGATATAGCGGCCACGCGCGGCTTCAACGCCTTGTCACGGGCGCCACGCGGCCAGCGCAACAACGCATTGACGATACCGCGCAGGGTTTGCACATCTTGCTCGGTTAGAGCGCTGCGATTGAAGATGTTTCTGATATTGCGCGCCATAGCCGGTTTTTTTTCAGGCGGCGCAAGAAATCCCGCCGCATCCAGTGCCGATTCCATATGGGCGAACATGGCATTTATTTCGCCGCGTGTGGCGGCGCGCGCATCATGCAGCTCCAGTTGCTCGCGCGGCGTCGCATCGGCTGTTTGAAACCATTCATAACCCATCAACAAAACCGCTTGCGCCAAATTTAGCGAGGAAAAATCAGGATTGAGCGGCACAGTGCAAATCGCATCGGCCAGTGAAATATCATCATTATCAAGGCCGGTGCGCTCGCAGCCGAACAATATGCCGCTTTGCGGATGATGCTCTGACTGCCGCGCGCGCATGGCACCGGCCATGGCGGCCGGTGTCACCACCGGCTTGACCATATCGCGCTGCCGCGCCGTGGTGGCCACCACATAGCCCAAATCGGCAGTTGCTTCGCTTACCGTCTCAAACAGGCGATGGTTTTCAAGCAATGCCTCGGCCCCGGCTGATGCTTTTATGGCGCGCTCCATTTGCCAGCCCGGCCGCGGGCTGACCAAGCGCAAATCGGTGAGGCCGAAATTGAGCATGGCGCGTGCCACTGTGCCGATATTTTCGCCCAATTGGGCTCCGACAAGGATAATAGCGGGCGACAATGCGTTTTTTCTCTCCATCTGGGTGAAATAAGGCAAAGACGGGCTTTTATCAATGCAGGCATTTTGCTATATGACAGGCAATCATTCCGAGGGGCTAAAATGTCAAAAATCAAAGTTGAGAATCCAATCGTTGAACTTGATGGTGATGAGATGACTCGCATCATCTGGCAAATGATCAAGGATAAGCTGATAAACCCCTATCTTGATATTGATTTGAAATATTATGATCTTGGCATTGAAGCGCGTGACGACACGAATGACCAAATCACCATCGACTCGGCCGAAGCGATTAAAGAAATCGGCGTCGGCGTGAAATGCGCAACCATTACCCCCGATGAAGCGCGGGTTGAAGAGTTCGGCTTGAAGGAAATGTGGCGCTCGCCCAATGGCACTATTCGGAATATTTTGGGCGGCACGGTTTTCCGCGAGCCGATTATTTGCCGCAATGTGCCGCGCCTTGTGCCGGGTTGGACCGACCCGATTGTTATCGGCCGTCACGCCTATGGTGACCAATATCGCGCCACTGATTTTGTTGTTCCCGGCAAAGGCAAGCTGACGCTAAAATGGGAAGCCGAAGATGGAAGCGACATTAAAGAATTTGATGTGTTTGATTTCCCCGGCGGCGGGGTGTCTATGGCCATGTATAATCTTGATCACAGTATTCGCGATTTTGCCCGCGCCTGTATGCTCTATGCTATCGACCGCGGCTGGCCGCTTTATCTGTCGACCAAAAACACCATTATGAAAGCCTATGACGGTCGCTTTAAGGATTTGTTTCAGGAAGTCTTTGACACCGAGTTTAAGGAAAAATTCCAAGCTTTGGGCATAGACTATGAGCACCGTTTGATTGACGATATGGTGGCCGCCGCGCTCAAATGGAACGGCAAATTTGTTTGGGCCTGTAAAAATTATGACGGCGATGTGCAATCCGATACCGTCGCGCAAGGCTTCGGTTCACTCGGTTTAATGACATCTGTATTGCTGACACCTGATGGCAAAACAATGGAAGCCGAAGCGGCGCATGGCACGGTAACACGTCATTATCGCGCCCATCAGCGTGGTGAAGAAACCTCGACCAATTCCATCGCCTCGATTTTTGCGTGGACGCGTGGCCTCACCAAGCGCGCTGAATTGGATAAGAATGAAGCATTGGCCAATTTCTCACAATTGCTTGAAAAAACCTGCGTCAGCACGGTTGAACGTGGCGCCATGACCAAAGATTTGGCGCTTTTGGTCGGTGAAGGCCAAGAATGGTTGAGCACGGAAGGCTTCCTCGACAAGCTCAATGAAAATCTTGAAAAGGCGCTTTCAGCCTAACCGTTAGAGCAATTTCTCAATCGCCGCGATGGCAGCATCAGCCGCACCCGTATCGGGTCCTCCGGCTTGCGCCATATCGGGGCGCCCGCCGCCGCCTTTACCGCCAAGCGCTTCAGAACCGGCCTGCACCAATTCCACCGCATTGAATTTATCCGTCAAATCATCGGTTACGCCGACCGCAATGCCTGCCTTGTCGCCATCAATGCCGACAAATACCACCACACCGCTGCCGATTTGACTTTTGCCCTCATCAACAAGGCCGCGCAATTGCTTGGCCGGCAGGCCATTCAGGCATCGCGCCATAAGCTGCGTGCCGTTGACTTCTCGGCTGCTCGCTTCATCGCCCCCGCTTTGACCGGCCGCACCTGCCAGAGCCAATTGTTTTTTGGCTTCGGTTAATTCGCGATCCAGGGCTTTTCGTTCCTCAACCAATTTAGCAACACGTGTCGGCAAATCTTCAATCGCCACTTTCAATTCGCTGGTCGTCGCATGCAACACATGTTCATGCGCCGCAATTTGCGCCAATGCCCCCTCACCTGTGCGCGCCTCAATGCGCCGCACACCGGAAGCAACAGCCCCCTCTTGCGAGATTTTCAAGAGGCCGATATCGCCGAGACGACGCACATGGGTGCCACCGCATAATTCAACCGAATAAGCGGCATCATCGTTTTCCTCGCGCCCCAATCCCATGGACAAAACGCGCACTTCTTCGCCATATTTTTCGCCAAACAGTGCCAGCGCCCCCGCTTCAATGGCTTCATCAGGCGTCATCAGCCGCGTCGCCACTTCTTCATTTTGGCGAATAATATTATTGACCAAGGCTTCCACTTCGTCGATTTCATTATCATTCATGGCGCGCGGATGAGAAAAGTCGAAGCGCAAATGATGCTCATTGACCAATGAACCTTTCTGCGTGACATGGTCACCCAACACTCGGCGTAGCGCCTCATGCAATAAATGGGTTGCTGAGTGATTGGCGCGAATGGCGTCGCGGCGCTTGGCGTCAATCTGCTGATGCACCAACGCATTAAGCTGCAGCGAACCGACGGCCACTGTGCCGTGCAATATATGCACATCGCCGAGCACTTTTTGCGTATCGTTAATATCGATTTTAAGCCCGTCTTCATCAGACAGAAAGCCGGTATCACCGACCTGCCCGCCGCTTTCAGCGTAAAACGGTGTTTGATTGAGCATAAGTGCAATCTCATCGCCCTTCTTGGCTTCGCTCACCGGCTTACCGTCTTTGACAATGGCGAGAACTTGCCCTTCGGCGAAAGTCGATTGATAGCCGACAAATTCGCTGGCGCCGTGCTCATTGCGTAAATCAAACCATACCGCTTCGGTTTCTTCTTGCCCCGAACCGCTCCAATTGGCGCGCGCTTCGGCACGCTGCTTTCCCATGGCCGCATCAAAGCCGTGCGTATCGACCGCCAAATTACGCTCGCGCAACGCGTCTTGTGTCAAATCAAGCGGGAAACCATAAGTGTCGTAAAGTTTGAACGCGACCTCGCCGGGCAATGTATCGCCGGATAATTTGTCGAGTTCATCATCGAGCAATTTCAACCCGCGTCCCAACATATCGCGGAAGCGTTCTTCTTCATGGCGCAGCGTTTCGACAATCAAGGCACTGGCCCGTTCCAATTCCGGATAGGCGGCCGCCATTTGCGTTTTCAGCGCCGGCACAAGCTGCCACAAAAGCGGTTCTTTGGCGCCCAGCATATGCGCATGGCGCATGGCACGGCGCATAATGCGGCGCAGCACATAACCGCGCCCTTCATTGGACGGCAACACGCCATCGGCAATCAAAAAGGCCGATGAGCGCAAATGGTCGGCAATGACACGGTGACTGACGCCGTGGCTGCCGCCTATCGCTTGCCCCGAATGATCGGCCGAGGCCTCAATCAGGTGGTAAATCAAATCAGTGTCGTAATTATCATGCTTACCCTGCAACAGCGCGCCGATACGTTCCAGCCCCATGCCGGTATCAATGCTCGGCTTGGGCAGATTAATGCGCGTGCCATCCGCCTGTTGCTCAAATTGCATGAACACCAAATTCCAAATCTCGATAAAGCGGTCGCCATCCTCATCGGGACTGCCGGGCGGCCCGCCGTCAATGCCCTCACCATGGTCAAAAAAGATTTCCGAACACGGGCCGCATGGACCGGTATCGCCCATTGACCAGAAATTGTCTGATGTCGCGATGCGGATGATTTTATCTTCCGACAGACCGGCAATTTTGCGCCATAAATCAAACGCTTCATCGTCTTCGGCATAGACCGTCGCCAGCAGCTTATCACTCGGAATTTGCAATTCTTTGGTCAGAAACTGCCATGCATAGTCAATCGCCTCTTCCTTGAAATAATCGCCAAAGGAAAAATTGCCGAGCATTTCGAAAAATGTGTGATGACGCGCCGTATAGCCGACATTGTCGAGATCATTATGCTTGCCTCCGGCGCGCACGCATTTTTGTGACGACGTGGCGCGCTGATAGGGCGGCACGTCTTGACCGGTAAAATAATTCTTGAACGGCACCATGCCCGCATTGGTGAACAAAAGCGTCGGATCATTAAGCGGCACAAGCGGGCTTGAGGCGACGACCTCATGCTCCCTTTCGCCGAAAAAGTCCAGAAATGCGCTGCGGATATCCGCCAAGCCTGTCGACATATTCATCTAACTCCTACGCTGTTGTAACCGCTCTCGGGCGGAGCGACAAGCATAAGCCGCGCATCAAAGCGGCGAAAAACTGGCATAAAATGCCGCATATAAATGATTATGGCCAAGAAAAAGGCCCGGCAAATGCCGAGCCTTTTGTGTCCGATAGGGCGTAGGCTTAACCTGCCACTTCCTCAACCGGTGGTTCCTCGTCTTGGCCTTCGGCCATTTTGGCTTCATCTTGCGTCAAAGCCTCAATATCAATCAGACCCGCATCGGCGCGAATTTTTTCTTCAATCTCCGCTGCCATATCAGGGTTTTCGATAAGGAATTTACGGGTATTTTCTTTGCCTTGGCCGATGCGCTGCGAACCATAGCTATACCAGCTGCCTGATTTCTCAACCACATTGGCTTTCACACCGAGGTCAATCAGCTCACCCATTTTGGAAATGCCTTCGCCATAGAGAATATCAAACTCAACGACGCGGAAAGGCGGCGCAACCTTGTTTTTCACCACTTTGACGCGGGTCTGGTTGCCGATAACTTCATCGCGGTCTTTAATCGCGCCAATACGGCGAATGTCCAAACGGCAAGACGAATAAAACTTCAGCGCATTGCCACCCGTCGTGGTTTCCGGAGAACCGAACATGACACCGATTTTCATGCGAATTTGGTTGATGAAAATAACCATTGTGTTGGAGCGCGAGATTGAACCGGTCAGTTTTCTGAGCGCTTGGCTCATCAAACGCGCTTGCAAGCCCGGCAGGCTGTCGCCCATATCGCCTTCCAATTCAGCGCGCGGGGTCAACGCTGCCACCGAGTCAATGACCAGCACATCAACCGCACCGGAGCGCACCAGCGTATCGGCAATTTCCAAAGCCTGTTCACCATTATCGGGCTGCGATATCAACAATTCCTCAATATTGACGCCCAACTTATTGGCATAGGCCGGGTCGAGCGCGTGCTCGGCATCAATAAAGCCGCAAATGCCGCCGGTTTTTTGCGCTTCGGCCACCGTATGCAGCGCCAAAGTCGTTTTACCGGAGCTTTCCGGCCCGTAAATCTCAATAATTCGGCCCTTCGGCAAACCGCCAATGCCCAGCGCCACGTCCAAGCCCAGCGAACCGGTCGAGATGGCCTCAATTTCCACCACATTTTCCGGATCACCCAGCTTCATCACCGAGCCTTTGCCGTAATTTTTCTCAATCTGAGAAAGGGCTGCTTCCAGCGCCTTTTTCTTCTCTTCACTCTTTTCCATGAGGTTCACCACTTCAGCCATAATGTCTCCTCCGTTATTTCATAGCTCGTCATGGCGAGCAATGAGACATTATGTTCTCATTTTGTTCCATTTGTCCAGAAAAATTTTAACACTTTGTTTTTATTATATTTTCTAAGAAAAAAGCACTGTGAATAAGTGCCGAAACAGAACAAAAACTGCAAGTTTTGAAGAATCAGTCGTCGCGATAAACGCGCTCGCGTTTCTCGTGTCGCTCTTGCGCTTCCAGTCCCAAAGTGGCGATAGGCCTGGCATCGAGCCGCTTCAGGCTGATCGGCTCGCCGGTTTCCTCGCAATAGCCGTAAGTCTTGTCTTCAATGCGGCGCAACGCCGAGTCGATTTTATTGATGAGCTTGCGATGGCGATCGCGGGTACGCAGCTCCAGCTGTTTTTCGGCTTCCGAATTGGCGCGGTCAACATCATCAGGGTGCTGCACGCTTTCATTTTGCAGCCCGATAACGGTCTCTTTCGTACCTTTGATGATGTCTTCCTTCCAATCAACCAACTTGCGGCGAAAATATTCGCGCTGCTTGGCATTCATGAACGGTTCCTTGTCGCTTGGGACATAATTTTTCGGTAGCCGCGTCGCCATGTGGTCCTCTTTGAAAAAGTCTCTTCTACATGCCCTGCCAAATAACAGGCGCATTTTCTATATGCAATCTGAGACTTAAAATCAAGCCGCGATAAACCGTCTCGTGCTACCAATATGGGCTTGCACCGCCCTGCCCTTGCCCTTAATCTCTGCCGCCATATGTGACCCTTAAAGGGTTGTTCTGCCGTCAGGCCAAAAATGGGAAGATTCATGACCGAGAAATTTCAGGGTACCGAGAATTATATTGCCACGGAAGATTTGCGCATTGCGGTGAATGCCGCCTTGACGCTGGAGCGTCCGCTTTTGATTAAGGGTGAGCCGGGCACCGGTAAAACCGTGCTGGCCGAGGAGGTTTCCAAGGCGTTGGATATGGAGCTTATCACCTGGCACATTAAATCGACCACCAAGGCGCAACAGGGCTTGTATGAATATGATGCCATCACCCGCTTGCGCGACAGCCAGCTGGGCGATGAGCGCGTCAAAGACGTGAAAAACTACATCAATAAAGGCAAGCTGTGGGAAGCTTTTGAGCAAGACAAGCGCGTGGTGCTGTTGATTGACGAGATTGACAAGGCCGATATCGAATTTCCCAATGACTTGCTGCAAGAACTCGACCGCATGGAATTTTATGTCTATGAGACGGGCGAGACGATTAAGGCAGCGCAGCGCCCGCTGGTCATCATCACCTCGAATAATGAGAAAGAATTGCCCGACGCCTTCTTGCGCCGTTGCTTCTTCCATTATATTTCCTTCCCTGATGCCGACACGATGAGCCAAATCGTCAATGTGCATTATCCCGACATTAAAGACCGTTTGGTGAAAAGCGCGCTCAGCTCTTTTTACGAAGTTCGCGATGTGCCGGGCCTGAAGAAAAAGCCGTCTACCTCTGAATTGCTGGACTGGCTGAAACTGCTGATGAATGAAGATATTGACCCTGAGACGCTGCGCGAGCAGGATGCAGGTAAGATGATTCCGCCGCTGCATGGCGCGCTGATTAAAAACGAGCAAGACGTGCATTTATTTGAGCGGCTTGCCTTTTTGGCGCGTCGCGAAAGAAATTAGAGCGGTTAAACGGGAGCGAACCATATGTTCGTCAATTTTTTTCACGAGTTGAAGTCGGCCAATGTGCCGGTCTCCTTGCGCGAATATCTCTCGCTCTTGGAAGCGCTCGACCATGAGGTCATCGATAACAATGTCGAGGAATTTTACTATTTGTCGAAATCGGCATTGGTGAAAGACGAGCGCAATCTCGACAAGTTTGACCAAGTCTTCGGCCATGTGTTTAAGGGGCTGGAAAGTCTGGGCGAAGGCGATATTGCCGAAATTCCCGAAGACTGGCTGCAGACCCTGACCGAAAAATTCCTCACTGATGAGGAAAAGGCCGAGATTGAGAAACTGGGCGGCTGGGACAAAATCATGGAGGAGCTGAAAAAGCGCCTCGAAGAGCAAGAAGGCCGCCATGAAGGCGGCAATAAATGGATCGGCACGGGCGGCACCTCGCCTTTCGGCTCTGACGGATATAATCCGGAAGGCGTGCGCATCGGCCAAGACAAAAACAAAAACTTCAAAGCGGTGAAGGTTTGGGACAAGCGCGAATATAAAAACCTCGACGACTCGGTCGAGCTTGGCACGCGGAATATCAAAGTCGCGCTGCGCCGTTTGCGCCAATTTGCCCGCGATGGCGAGGCCGATATGCTCGACCTTGATGACACGATTAAATCCACCGCCAATGCCGGCTATCTCGACATTAAGCTGATTGCCGAACGCCGCAACAAAGTGAAGGTGCTGGTGTTTTTCGATATTGGCGGCTCGATGGACCCGCATATTCGCCTGTGCGAAGAGCTGTTTTCGGCGGCGCGCAGCGAGTTCAAAAATATGGAATATTTCTACTTCCATAATTGCCTGTATGAGGGCGTGTGGAAGGACAATATGCGCCGCCATACCGAGAAAATGGACACGTGGGATGTGCTGCATACTTATGGCAGCGATTACAAAGTGATTTTTGTTGGCGATGCCAGCATGAGCCCCTATGAGGTGACCTATGAGGGCGGCAGTGTGGAACATTGGAATGAAGAGCCGGGCGCGCTGTGGTTGAAACGGGTGACCGATATTTATGAAAATTGTGTCTGGCTCAACCCGCTGGGCGAACGCTATTGGGAACACACGGCGAGCCTGCAAATCATCAAGCAGCTTTTCTCCGACCGCATGTATCCGCTGACCCTTGAGGGCTTAGATGGGGCGATGCGGGAACTGTCACGCGGATAATAAATCCATCGTCAGGTAAGAACACGCTCAACCGCCTTCCGGCGGTTAACTGCCCGTTTAGGGGCGTGAGGCGCAAGGCCAAGCCGGCTAATGAGGGAGCAATCAACTTCTTCAGACGACCCTCTTTCTTATTTGAGAGAGGTGCAAAAACGCTGTATGCGTGTGCACGCCTCAACCAGGTTCTCATCCGATGTAGCGTAGCTAATCCTAAAAAAAGGTGAAAGCCCGAAAGCTTCACCATGCACAACAGCCACGCCTTCCGCTTCCAGCAGTGCTTTGGCGAAAGCTTCGTCGCCATCAATCGCC
>Ga0181565_10001768_pt1 | contig 16507 bp, 19 predicted proteins | sample 101ome_16_FD_129661 | JGI IMG/M metagenome (GOLD analysis project Ga0181565, IMG submission 129661) | Coastal salt marsh microbial communities from the Groves Creek Marsh, Skidaway Island, Georgia - 101401AT metaG (megahit assembly) | ecosystem: Environmental > Aquatic > Marine > Intertidal... | reverse complement strand
AGAATTTCTATTTCTGCCCCAGGTGAAATGTACTGATCCAATTCGGGATGTAGCCGGTCTACAGCACCAATGGTTCTTTTTGTTTGGGCGTTCAAAGAGAGCAAAATACAAATAATAGCAAAGGGTACAAGCTTAAGTTTCATTATAAGAAAGTTAGATTATGTTAGTATCTATGTGATATAAGTACTAAGTTAAAGAATGGTTTTGTTTTTTTTCTAAAATTTTGAGGAGTTCTTCTGAAAATGCCAGCATTTGTTTGATTTCCTGAATGCTTGACAGTCGCTCTTTACTTCGAATCAGGATGCTCTCTCCATTGGACTCCAAATAATAGGGAGGGTGGCTTTCAAAGAAGAAAAGGAGTTCATCAGAAAAAAAGTCTCGAATGGATTTTTCGTTTTCGCCGCTGAGATAAAATCTTTTTGAAAAATCAGGGTAATTGCTGAAATCAATATCTTTTAATCCGGAAAGGTGGAAGATAGAGGACATAAAATTTTCTTTGTCTAAGGCAAAAACAGGGGTTTTTTTAATCCCTTTTATTTGAAGAAATGTCGACCTCAGATCTTCTTTTGAAATGAAAGCGCCCTCACTGTAGGAAAGGTCAAAAAGCAGGAATTCCTTTTTTTTGCTTTCCAAACTGTTGTAGCGGTAGTTGATCCATTTGGTTTTAAAATAGAAAAATCCTTCAAGCTCATCGTAGCTTGAAATAGGATCAGGGAGATAGTTCCAATCCAGTATGGTAGAAAGCTTTTCCAAAAGCTTTTGTCTTTTGGTTAGGGAAACCTGAAAGTTAAAAAGAGAGGAATTGGGCAAGCTTTTACGAACGGCAAAAGGGTGTTCGGTTTGGGCTTCATGAATATCTAATCCGATGATTTCAAAAAACCCGCCTTGTCTAGAAAAACCTCTGCTGTAATCGTTCAGCCCTTCCATAACGGTGTGATCTACAAATTCACAGAGGGAAAAATCGACAATAGCATGGGCATTGGGGGGGATTTCATCCAACTTGGCTTTAAGTTTAAAGAAATTCAAAAAGCTACAAAAGTTTTTGACGCTCACATAATAGTTCCCGCTTTCTTCTTCCATATACATCAGCACGTTTGGTTTAAGCAAGTTTCTAGAGAATAAGACCCCACTTTTGTTCAAAATGACATGCATTATAAGAGTTGCCAGTATGCCCAGCAGAATTCCTGTGGTTAAACTGGTCAAAAGGGTAGCCAGTAGTGTGATGAGGAATATGATCGCTTGTTCTTTGCCAATCTTGTATATTCGGAGAACATTTTCAGGGGTTGCTAAACGATAACCAGTGAAGACCAATATGGCAGCCAAGGCAGGCATGGGAATTTTTTGAATTTGTTTGGCAAATAACAGGATAAAAACAAGCAAAAAAGCTGCATGAAAGAAATTAGCAGAGCGGTTATTTGCTCCATTATTGACATTGACGGAGCTTCGAGCAATTACAGTAACTACATTGAGCCCACCAAAAAAGCCACTTATTCCTGTGGCAATTCCTAGCGCCCTCAAATCTTTGTTGATGTTTGACCTTCTTTTAAGAGGATCCAATTTATCAACGGCTTTGATGCTTAATAGGGATTCAATCACGGCAACCAAAGTAATCGACAGGGTATGGCCCATAAAGTCTGAAGAGAGTAGTTTGCTAAAGTCGGGTCGTGGGAGGGAAGTTACCAAGTTTTCAGGCAAGGTAATCATCAGTCTTGATCCTAAGACATCGGGTGTTTTCAACACCAAGTCATAATAATACATGATTCCGATAGAAGCAATGACGATCCACATGGGAGCGGGGATCAGTTGAAACAGGGGAATTCTAATTCGGGCATACAAAAACAAAAAGGCCAAGCTGAGCAATCCAATTCCAGCGGCTAGAAGCATTTCGCTTGAGGGGTTTTCAATGAGGTTTTTGAGGGACTTGGGAATGAAAATCAACTGATCGATGGTATTGCCTTTGACATCGGTAAAACCCAACATGACATGAAATTGTTTGGCCAAAATACCTACACCAATGGCTGCCAACATGCCTTGCAAAGCAGTTGAGGGAAAAAACTCACTCAAAGCTCCCAACCGAAAAACCCCGAATAGGAAAAGCAATAAGCCCGACAGCATTATGGCGGCTAAGGTGAACAAATACCCTTGATACAAGTTTCCCTCTCCCATGCCTACAATGGCTGCGAGGACCACTATCACCAATCCATTTCCTGGACCGGTAATGGTGAGGTGCGAACCTCCAAGAATGGAGACGATGGTTCCACCAGCGATGGCTGCAACGATCCCTGCAATGGGAGGTGCCTCAGAAGCAATGGCCAGCCCAAGACCCAGTGGCAATGCAATGAGCGAAACCACAAAGCCAGAAAAAATATTTTTTGGGAGGTCGCCCAAAAATTGTTTTAATGGGGCAGCGTTATTCATTTCGGGTTGTATTCACGATTAAAACATCTGTTGGCAGTTCTGCCAGGATGTGTTCCAGGTCTCGGGTGAAGAGCCGGTCAATAAAACTTAGGTTTTCACTAGCGTTCATCACTAGCAAATCAGCCCTAACCACCCTAGCATAGTGTCCAATGGAATAACCCCTTCGGCCAAAAATACTTTGGGTGACCCAGTTTATTTCTGCTGTTAAATTAGAGGGAAGTCTTTTTACAACATCTTTTACTCTAGTTTGTTCTTGTCGCCTGAGCTTTTCCTTTTTTAGTGTAGCCTTCCTCAAGCTCCTGTCGTCATCGACAGCAACCGCTACTTTTGATCTGCTGATCTCTTCAACCAATGATATTTTTTTGGCGCCAAGCGCATTTGCTACCACAAAAGCGACCTCGATGGTCATTTGGGTTTGAGGACTGTCAAATCCGTTCACCACAATGTGTTGACAGGGACGCCGCTCAACGGAAGGGTTGATCAAAAGTAATACGGAACATTTGGCTTTTCTGGTAATTTTTCTGGCGATGGAACCCAGATAAAATTTTACCACATTTTCCCGCTTCAAAGCACCCAATAAGATGAGGTCAACCTCAAACTCTTTACTGGCCTCTAATAAGGTATTTACTGGGTTTCCCAGTTTCCAATGAACAGATATTTTTTTGGATTGAACTGGGCATGACGCGATAATTTCATTGAATTGGGATTCTTTTTTATCGGTTTTGTTCCCCACGTGAACAAAAACCAATTCTCCATCAAAAGCGTGTGCCATTCTCATGGCCTCAAAAACATTGGCTTTGAGGTTGGGAGAAAATGCAAACCCTACCAAAAACTTTTTAAATCCAATTGCTCTCATGAATTAAAGATAAAAATTAGATGCCCATCAACCAATTTTTTTATCCCTCTTGACATTGTTGATTTTCGGATTGATAACTTTAACTCTAAAATCAAAAAATTAATATTTAACCCAGTCAGTTTTTTTCTTCCGTATCTCCAACTTCAGTGGCAAGTTTTCCCAAGGATAAAGGCGGTTTTTGATCTCTGCCAATTGGTTGTCAATCAACATTTTTAGTGAGTCTTTTTTGGGGTGCGACCATATAGTTTTGATGAATAGTGTTCAAGCTGAGATCTTTAGTGCCAGAGCGAGCTCCTTCCATTCCCATGCTCATGATTCTGTAGGAGAACATCCACTCTCCTTTATTGTGGTAGTGATCCCCCATGACATTGATGGGCGCATGTCCATCAGGTCTGTTGGGGGTCCACTGATTTTCTTGAGCCGTATTCCATTGGGAACACAGCAGTAAAATGCCATAGAGGCATACTAACATTTTTTTCATTTTATTATAAATGGTATTTAGGTGTAAACAAAAAGTATTTTGCTTGAAACTCAAGCCATGGTGAAACTACTTTTTTGTTTTGGAGGGGGGGTATCCGGGGAGAGGGATTGTGTTTTGAAAATGAGGAGAGAAGGACAAAAAAGCAATTTTTCGGAAATTCCTTCAAAAAACAAATCATAAGACATGGCTTGGTGAAGGGATAACAGTTGAATTTCCCATTGGATCCTGGGAACGGTTCTATCGGTTTCTTTTTTCCCCCCCAACTGTTGCATGAGGTAGCACTTTCCATCACAGCTGCTCTCGGGAACCTCTTTTTTTATACAGAGTACTTCAGCAATATAATCGAAGTTGACCATGTAATTCACAAGTGTAAAAGCAGGACGGGTGATTGATATCAAAGTCAAATCAACAATGAGTAGCTAAAAAAAGATTTCAAAAGAGGTTGAGGAATTTTAATCATTGAGTTTTAGCACGGCCATAAATGCTTGTTGAGGAATTTCTACATTGCCTACTTGTCGCATTTTCTTTTTCCCCTTTTTCTGTTTTTCAAGCAGTTTCCTTTTTCGGGTATTATCTCCCCCATAACATTTGGCGGTTACATCTTTTCTGAGCGCTTTGATGGTCTCTCGAGAAATGATCTTGGCACCAATTGCGGCTTGGATGGGAATGTCAAATTGTTGTCTGGGGATCAATTCTCTCAGTTTTTCACACATTTTTTTGCCGATGGCATAGGCATTCTCCGCATGGATGAGGGCTGAAAGGGCATCTACAGGATTGGCGTTGAGCAAAATATCAACTTTCACCAACTTTGACGGACGCATCCCTATGGGGGAATAGTCAAAAGAAGCATAGCCTTTGGAGACGGTTTTTAATCGGTCGTAAAAATCAAAAACGATTTCTGCCAGAGGCATGTCAAAATTTAATTCTACCCTTTCTGTGGTGAGGTAGGTCTGATTGGTGATCACGCCTCTTTTTTCTATACAAAGCGACATGACATTGCCTACAAAATCAGATTTGGTAATAATGGAAGCTTTTATAAAAGGTTCTTCGACGCGATCCAAAAAAGAAGGATCTGGTAAATCAGATGGATTGTTTACCATCACAATTTCGTCGGGATTTTTTTTGGTATAGGCATGATAGGAAACATTGGGAACCGTAGTGATGACGGTCATGTTGAATTCTCTTTCCAGCCTTTCCTGAATGATTTCGAGGTGGAGCATACCCAAAAAGCCACAACGAAACCCAAAGCCAAGTGCTGCCGAACTTTCTGGCACAAAGACCAATGAAGCATCATTCAACTGCAATTTTTCCATACTGGCTCTCAGCTCCTCATAGTCTTCTGTATCCACCGGATATATTCCTGCAAAAACCATGGGCTTTACTTCTTCAAAACCTTCGATGACCTCTTGGGTGGGGTTCTCTGCCCCTGTGAGCGTATCTCCTACTTTTACTTCTTTGGCCTCTTTGATTCCTGTGATGAGGTAACCTACATCACCTGCAGCGATTGATTTTTTGGGTTCTTGTTTGAGCTTTAGGGTTCCGATTTCGTCGGCGAAATAGGTTTTTCCCGTGGCGATAAATTTTATTTTTTGTCCCTTTTTGATTTCGCCATTGATGACCCTAAAGTAGGTTTCCACCCCTCTAAAAGGGTTGTAGACCGAGTCAAAAATCAAAGCCTGTAAGGGAGCATTTACCTCTCCTTTGGGTGCTGGAATGCGGTCAATGATGGCAATTAGAATGTCTTTTATTCCCAGGCCCGTTTTTGCAGAAGCAGGAATCACATCCTCGGGCTTGCAACCCAAAAGGTCAACAATGTCGTCCGTAACTTCCTCAGGATTGGCAGAGGGCAGGTCTACTTTGTTTAGAACAGGAATGATTTCGAGATCGTTTTCTAAAGCCAAGTAGAGGTTGGAAATCGTTTGCGCTTGGATACTTTGGGCAGCATCCACAACCAATAGTGCACCTTCGCATGCGGCGATGGATCGGGACACTTCATAGGAAAAATCCACATGGCCTGGCGTATCAATCAGGTTAAAAACATATTGTTCTCCTTGGTGTTCGTATTCCATTTGGATGGCGTGAGATTTGATCGTAATCCCTCTTTCCCTTTCCAAATCCATATTGTCCAACAACTGATCTTGCCTTTCTCTTGAAGTTACTGCCCCAGTAAAGTCTAGCAGACGATCGGCAAGGGTGCTTTTGCCATGGTCGATGTGGGCGATAATGCAAAAATTTCTCAGGTGTTTCATCCGCGCATTTTCCTCTGCTGATGCAAAGATACTTATTTTGAAAGCTTGCTTTTTTGTTTGGTTCAGAAAAGTTACATTTAGTATATAATTTCATAACTGATGAAAATCCTTTCGAGAGTCTTGCAATATTTTTTGGCCATCACTTTCCTCTTTTCTGCCTACACCAAGGCCGTAGGACCGGGGTTTTTTGAAATCACCCTAATGGATCAGGGCTTGGCTCCCAACAGGACACTCGCAGCTTATATGGCACGTTTTTTTATTGGATTGGAATTTGCTTTGGGCTTTTTGATGCTGCTGCCATTTTATGTAAAAAGGCTGATTCAGTTTACCTTTTTACTCTTAGGAGGATTTACTGCCCATCTCATTTATTTGTGGTCAATTGGCGACACCGAAAACTGTGGTTGTTTTGGAGAGATGATTTCTATGACGCCAGAACAGTCCATCCTTAAAAATTTGGTAATGTTGGCCGTAGCTTTTGCCATATATAAAACCGCTGAAAGTCGAACCATTCCCAAGATTATTCCTTTGGGGTTAACGACTGCAACCATTCTCAGTATGTGGTTATTTTTGCCCATGCCCAACCACGAGGATTTTGCTTTTGACAGATTTACCCAATTTGAATCTGCTGGAAGGGTGGATCTTTCCTCTGGAGAAAAGTTGATTGCCATTTTCAATTTGGACTGTGAACATTGTCAAGAGGCTGCTACAAAATTGGGGGAACTTCAAAGAAAGCATGATAACTTTCCAAAACTTTACGAGCTGTTTTATCAGGAGGGTTCTACCTCCGTGGCGGGCTTTGAAAGCATCACACAATCTTCATTTCCTCACACTTTTATTGATGTTAACACCTTTTTTGATTTGATTGGAGATTCTCCTCCAAGGATTTATTATCTCAAAGACGGTAAAGTGTCGGCCATTTGGGATGATCAATTCATTGAAAATATTGTAAACACTTTTGGGTTAGGCGAGTAGGGGTATTTCGACAAGGAAATTGCTACTTTTGTAAAAAAACTAAAGCTGGTCAAAATTGGCGACATATCGGTTGGGGATTTCCCATTGTTATTGGCACCTATGGAGGATGTCAGTGACCCTCCTTTTCGTGCTTTGTGCAAGGAAAACGGAGCGGATATTGTTTACACCGAGTTTATTTCCAGTGAGGGCTTGATTCGTGATGCAGCAAAAAGCGTTCAAAAGTTGGATATCTATGAAAAGGAGCGTCCAGTAGGGATTCAAATTTTTGGAGCCAATTTGGATTCCATGTTGCGCTCTGTAGAAATTGTTGAAGCCTCCAATCCTGACATCATCGATATTAACTTTGGTTGTCCAGTCAAAAAAGTGGTCAGCAAGGGGGCAGGAGCGGGTATTCTAAGAGACATTCCTTTGATGGTAAAACTGACTGCCGAGATGGCCAAACACACCTCTTTGCCGTTGACGGTAAAAACCCGTTTGGGCTGGGATCACGATTCGATCAAAATCGTTGAGGTGGCGGAGCGGTTGCAAGATGCGGGAGCACAAGCGATTTCCATTCACGGCCGAACACGTGCCCAGATGTATAAGGGAAGTGCCAATTGGCAACCCATTGCTGAGGTAAAAAACAACCCCAGAATGCACATTCCTGTTTTTCGAAATGGGGATGTGGACAGTCCAGAACGTGCGGTGGAAATACGCGACCAATATGGCTTGGATGGGGCGATGATAGGCAGGGCCAGTATTGGAAACCCTTGGTTTTTCAATCAAGTAAAACACTATATTGAGCATGGAACCCACGCGGAGCAGCCCAGTTTAAAAGGTCGTGTGGAGGTAGCGAGGCGCCATTTGCAAATGTCTATAGCATGGAAAGGAGAGGTCTTGGGCGTTTTGGAAACCCGACGACATTACACCAACTATTTTAAGGGCATTGCCGACTTCAAGCCTTACAGAACGGCTATGGTTACTGCCAATGATCCCAATGAGGTTTTCGACACACTGGATCGGGTTCTGGAGGAAGTTGCAGAGCCAACCATGGGCATGATCTAACGTAGAGCACTTCGACTTGCCCAGGCAGAAGCTGTCCCACCCAATACAATTAGTGTAGCCATCACCAAAAGTAAATTTTCAAGCTGCCATATGACAGGATAGGGTAAACTAGTCCCGGGAACTTTAATAAATGGCATCCATTGTTGTATTAGGATTACAACGGAGGAAAGGATGAGTCCAATGCCTCCACCGAAAGCAACGATGGTCATTCCTAAAAGAAAAAAAATACTGCGAATCTTTTTAGGGGTAATTCCCATGGCTTGTAGGATATTCATTTGGGGGTTTTTGTCCAAAACCATCATTATCAGTGCACCTGCAACATTGAATAGCGCGATGATCAAAACCAAAGTGAAAATAAGGTAAATGGCCAAATGTTCTGTATTCAACATTTTATAGAGCGCCGTGTTGAGCGCCGTCCGATTTTTGATGGCTACTTCAGAACCCAAAATGGCGATGATTTTTCTTTTTAAACTTTTTTCATCAATGCCCGCTACAGTTTTGATTTCAATAGAAGTGAAATCATCCTTAGGGTATTGTAACAACTTTCTAGCGAAATCGATGTTGCTGAAAATGTATTTTTTGTCAATGTCTTCACTGATTTGATACAACCCAATGGTTACGGCCTTTTGGGTAAAAAAAGGATTTTGACTCAAACGCCTACTGTTGTTTTTTCTGGGAATGCTGATGTTCAACAAGGATCCATAGTCATATACCCCCAAGCCCATGGCCGCTCCGATTCCAAAGCCCGCCACTATGGTGTTGGATTCGGGAATCAACCACTCCCCAACGGCAATGAGCGAATCAGCAGGGATAACCGATAAGTAATCTTTCCCCACCCCTTTGAGATAGGCTACTTGGTTTTTTTCCTCGAAAGAGAGAAAGACTTTTTCCTCCAAAATGGGGCTGATGGCCTTTATTTCATCGATGGCTTTTAATTGACTTAAGGCAGCACTGTCCAAACTTATGGTTTTCCCCAGCAGGGATGTTACCCTGTAATTTGGGTCAAAAGCATTCGAAAAGGACAGGCCAAAATCTTTTAATCCTGAAAATGCACTCAATACGATCATCAATGCAGCTGTGGCCACCACAATCACCAATAGTGCAATGGAGTTGATTCTGTTGATTACTGTTTGCCTGCTTTTAGAAAAAAAGTAACGCCAAGCGATTTTGAAAACAACAGGCATGTTTTACTTCTTTTGTCTTTTGGGGAGCCCCTTTGGGTCTTCAAAAGGGTTCTCGGGTTGATTGAGGGCTTTTTCAATGGCATCAACATAGTCGAGGGAGTCATCCATAAAAAATGAAAATTCTGGCATGCGTCGCAATTGATTTTTCATTCTTTTGGCCATGTCATGCCGGATTTGATGCTTGTTTTCTTGGATGCCTTTCAAATAGTCCATTGCCTTGTCTTTCGGAAATATACTGAGGTAGATTTTGGCCATGGAAAGGTCAATGGTCACTTTGACTTTGGTAACGGAGAGTACCAGGTTGGAAACGCCCTGATTTCGGATGACCTCCTGAAGCATCTTGGCCAGTTCTTGCTGTATGGCAGTGGCAATTTTTTGCTGTCTTGGTGTTTCCTCAATTCCCATTCTGCAAAAGTAGGCATTCCTATGATAATTGTTATTTTTGGTACAATGAGAAAGACAGGCTTTGGTTTATATTTAATTCTGATTACTATTGGGATCGGTTCATATCAACTGCAGGCTCAAGGAAACCTGCAACAGATGCGTCAATTGATTTTTGAAAAAACGAATGCCCTAAGGGCAGAAAAAGGATTGCCCGAATTAAAACTTCTTGATTCTTTGGGCGACCTGGCCCAATGGCACAGTGAGAATATGGTGAAACACAATTTCTATGCTCATGTAGACCATTTGGGTCTAAACCCCATCGAGCGTGCCGAAAAATATAAGGTGAAGGCTTGGGCCAAAAAAGGGAATCGCTTTACTGGAATAGGAGAGAATATTGCCAAAACGCCTTGGTTTGAAAATGTTGCAGGCTGCGGTGATACCCGATCAGAGGAGCGTTTGGCGCAGTGCATGGTGAATGGCTGGAAAAACAGCCCGCCCCATTACAAAAACATCTTAGGAGACTATACCTATTTGGGGGTTGGTTTGTACTTTGATAAAAAGGGAATGGGATTTGGGACTCAAAACTTTCGTTAGTTTACCATTCTACCCTTTCCCATTTGTATTCTGAACTGAGTTTGAAGGCTCCAATGAACTTTTTTTCCATTGCTCAGGAGGAATAAGGGACAGATAATCTTCTTTGTCTCCTTTGTATAGAAAATAGGTTTCTCCAACCAAAGGTTCGAATTTAAATTTGGCTGTATAGACTCTTTGGGTATCACTGGCGGATTTGACAAATTTTTTGATTTTACCCTGCAGTTCCTCCAGCTCGGTTTGCAGCTGCTTTGATACTTTTTCCACGCCTTTTTGCTTGAAGGCATCGACATTGGGAATCTTGATGACGGGACCACTGGCTTGGGAAGCATAGGGGAGCAGTCGAGCAATGTATTCTTCCTGCTCCTCGTTCCAAACGACTTGATCCGGCTTTTTCTTTTTCAAATTAAAAATTTGTTAAAGATAGTGAGTTTGAAAACCTTGGGGATTTTTTCCAGAAAAGAGACTATCTTTTCATGTCTTTAATGGCCTTATAGACCAAAAATACCAAAAACACAACAATAGAATAGACAATAATATTTCGAAGAAAATAGCCCATTTATTTTGTTTTTGAAAACCATATTCTAGTGACCAATATTTCTTGATCCATGGATTTTTTGATGAATTCTGTTATGTAATCCAATTTAAATCCTTTTTGTTCATAAGCGGCGGAAATGTCAACGATGGAATTGGTTAAAAATGTTTTTTTAATGGGGGATTCCCCTGTAACTTCCTCATATGCTACTGCAGTTTGATTCTTCCAATCGATCTCATCGCTGTTGATAGTCAATATCAAACGTTCTACTTTCTTGTTTTGGGTTTTAAACTCGCTGTAAATGAAATAACCACAGGAAAGCGCAATAATATAAAACAAAAAAACAATCACTATCGAAGCCCTATCTGTAGGATTCATTTTATGAAAATTTTAATAAAGATATTGATTTATAAATATTTTAGGACTTAATGTGCTGTAATAACAAATACCGATGAACCTGATGTCCACTCATATCGATCAAATTCGAAGGATCAATTTTTTAAACCTCATAAGCCTTAAATAATGATTGACAAAACACCTATTGTCAAAAATTATCAAAAAAAAACAAATAGACTAGGCGTATATGTTAAATTCAGTCATATTGTGTAAATTTGAATAAAAATAATTCAATGATTAGGCCAGACTTTGAAACGATTTCTCCTGATACAGGCCATTCTTATAAATATGCCTATTTCGATAAAGATTCCCCCAATACGAATAAGGTTAAATGGCACTATCACCCAGAGGTAGAGTTGGTTTATATCAACACTGGTGTTGGCAAAAGACAAGTGGGAACCCACCTTTCCAATTATAAAGATGGGAATTTAATACTGGTAGGATCCTATCTGCCGCACACGGGATTTACCAAAGGTTTTGATGAAAATCAAAAAGAAATCGTCATACAGTTCAAGGCCGATATTTTTGATACGCCTTTTGGCCATTTGGAGGAGTTGAAAGTGATCCAGCAGCTTTTGGAGTTGTCCAAAAAAGGGATTGTTTTTGATGGCTCCATCAAGGAAGACATTGGTCTTAGAATGGAAGGACTGCAGTATGAAAGTCGAATCGATGCTTTTTTGACTTTTGTAAAAATACTTTATGATCTGGCCCGACATCCGGAGAAGACCATTCTCAATGCGGAGGGTTATGCTTTTATCAGCAGTCCAATGGAAAACAAAAGACTGAAGTCTATATTTAATTATATCCGAGATCATTTCATGGAACCGATAGCCTTGGAGGACATTTCTGCAAGGGTGTATATGACCCCCCAATCTTTCTGTCGATTTTTTAAAAAAAGTACCCATAAAACATTTACTACTTTTTTAAACGAATACAGGGTCAACCACGCCACGAAGTTACTTTTGGAGAGCGACGATGACATCAAAGCAATAGCTTATGAGAGCGGATTCAATAACAGCTCAAATTTTTTCAGAAACTTTAAAAAAGTTACTCAACTTACACCAAATGCTTATCGGGAGCAGATGTTGACGAATTTAGAGGCTTAATTTTTTTCAAACGGAAAAGCAAACACCTCTGAGTTTTGGTGGGCGAGACTCATTATGCTGTCAATTTCTCGGACCTTGTCAGGGAATTGCTCTGCCAGGTTGTTTTGCTCTTGTAGGTCTTCAGACAAGTTATACAACTCAATGGGAGCTTTTGGATTTTTGGCCATTTCCAACCGAACGCCTTTCCATTGTCCCAGTCTAACTGCCTGTCGTCCACCGCGCTCAAGGAATTCCCAATAGAGGTAAGGGTGGTTGGTCTGCTCCATACCCAATAGGGTGGGCAAATAGGAAATTCCATCGATTTCGGTCATGTCATTTTCTATTTCAGCGATGGCAACAGCAGTTGGGAAAAAGTCCCAAAAGGCCGAGATATGGTCTGTGATGGAATTGGGTTTAATTTTGGAGGGCCAATAGGCGATCATAGGAACGCGAATCCCCCCTTCATAAAGGTCTCTTTTGTAACCCCTCAAAGGGCCATTGCTGTCAAAATAATCAGGATCTGCTCCGCCTTCCATATGGGGCCCGTTATCGGAAGTAAAAAGGATGAGTGTATTTTCGGCAATTCCAAGCTCGTGGACCTTGTCAATAATTTGCCCCACATGATCGTCGAGAATACTCACCATAGCTACAAAAGCAGCATGACCTTCCTCTTGAGCATTGTAACCACTGACACTGTAACCGTCTTTTTTTCGTTTCGGAGCATATTCTTTTTCGGGTAAAAACTTGCCTCTGTATTTTGCCATGTATTCCTCTGGAGCAATCATTTCAGCATGAGGGATTACAGAGGGATAATACATAAAAAAAGATTCGTCCTTATTTTCCTCCAAAAAGGACATGGCTTTCTGGTGGATTAGATTGGGCGCATAGGTTTCTGTGCTATGGCCATCATTACCTTCCAAAGCTTCTTTTGTGCGGTTGTTCCAAAGGTGGGTGGGGTAGTAGTTGTGCGCCACGCGTTGACAATTGTAGCCGTAGAATTGATCAAAGCCTTGGGCCGTTGGGTCTCCTTCGGAACCAGGGTATCCCAGCCCCCATTTGCCAAAAGCTCCGGTACGGTATCCCGCCTTTTTTAATACCTCGGCAATGGTCAGCTCTTGCGAAGCCAAGGGATACTGTCCCTCGTTTTCAAGCGTAAAGCCCCTTTCAGAATTCCCTCTGATAAAGGTATGCCCTGTATGTTGGCCGGTCATCAGCGCTGACCTGGAGGGTGCACATACTGTTGATCCTGAATAGTGTTGTAAAAAACGCATTCCCCCTTTGGCCAGTCGATCCATGTTGGGCGTTTCGAAATGGGTTTGACCATAAACCCCAAGATCGCCATATCCCAAGTCATCGGCCATAATGTAGATGATATTGGGAGCTTTTACTTTATCTGACTTCTTATCGGTTGGATTTTGACAAGCCCATGTTAGGAGTACAATGAGCAGTAAGTGAAAGTTTCTCATTTTATAAAAATTCAATTCTTATGATTTAGCCGATAATCCACAATGTTTGTTCGGGTTTTGATTCGGAAATTCCACGGTTAAAATCATCAGATCAGATAAACAACCTTAGGAATTTGCCAGAATTTATTATTCAGCAAGTGTTACGGTTCTTGAGACTTTGTTAAATGGTCCGGGGATTAAATCACCTTCTGCATTTAATAACTCCAACTCAATGGTCACTTCACCCATGGGTAGGCCTTTGATGATATGAGGGGCCCATTGTGTAATAATGAATTCCTCTCCATTAATGGTAGCCCTTACTTTATTGCCATTTTCCGAAAGTGTGGTGTTGAGCACAAAAAAATCCAGCAGAAGGTTTTCGGTATCTTTGCCTGAATATTGTCCTTTTGGTCTACTGTAAATCAAAGTTGGGGCGGACATGTCCAAATTATTTTCGTCCACATCATTTTCACCCACCGTTAGTTTTTTTACCACAACGCTATTTTCATTTTTTACAGACTCGTGATAGGAACGACTGAGGAAAGCCACAAGATGGTGTACGCCTTCTGGGATCTCTTTTTTAAACGAAGGAGTGTAGTGAGCGGAATAGGGCTTGTTGTTCAGTATAAAATGAATGTGTTGCCCTTTACCGGAGTTCGCCAAAAGCTTGGCATTGGGGCTGTCGGTTTGTTCTCCTAGGTTGTAATGACTTACAGTAAAATTAAAATCAATCTCACCATGTGCAAGAGTGTTGGTATCGGTGGGCGCATCAAGTTTAAGCACAGCATCTGAATAGGCTGGGGAGCCCTCCAGAACCGCTAGGGTAATTTTTGATGCTTTGGCAGCTGCTGCTGAGTTTTCACTGTTTACGTTTTGATTCGATTTTTTTTTTGGGCTATTGTTACAAGCAACGGCAAAAAAGGCTATGAGCGAAATTGCACCAATATAGCGTAGTGTTTTCATTTTTTTATTTTTGATTGAAAGATACATAAATTAATAAGTACTCCCAACCGGCGCACGTATGTGATGCTTGCCCATCTTGATGGAAACGGTAGATTAGGTAGATTACTTATTACTCTCTACTTGGTAAGTAATAATGTATTAAAGAAACCTTCTCTTTACTTGTCTGACTTCTTTGAAAAAAACAAAGGCTACTATTATGACAACTTAACGACGGTTCGTTTAACAAGTAATCTGACTCAATGGATTAAATTCTTCTTAGTTGGTGTAATAGAAACATCAAAAGAATCCATCCAAGTATTTAAAGATATTATTGCTTTAAAAACAGATATTGAGACCAAACGATTACCAACATTAGGAAGCAAAGTAGAAAAAGCACAATTGTTATTAAAACAACTATTTCAAGTTCCCATTACAGATTCCAAACAGGTCTCAGAGCTTTTACAGATTTCTCCTTCAACAGCCAACAGACTCATTAAAGATTTAATTGAACTCAACATCTTGTCTGAACTAACTGGTTATAAACGAAATAGAAAATATATGTTCGGAGAATATTTCAGAATATTTCACAGCGAACTAGAAAATAAAAACTAAAGTCAACAACCTGTATAGTGCATACCCTTAGGGATACGCACCATACCCAAACTGTTGCCTTTTAGTGGGGAAGCTTAGAACGTATCAATCCATAAACAAAGGTACCAAGGGTGGCCGACAGTATCACCACGATGATGGGGAAGAACCCGGCTCCCAGAAGGGAAAACATGGGTCCGGGACAAGCCCCTGAAATGGCCCAGCCTGAACCAAAAATGATCCCACCGTATAAATAGCGCTTCCAACCCTTTTCTTTGTCTGCAATCTCAATAGTGGATCCGTTTAGAATAGATTTTAACTTTAATTTTTTAATGATAAATGTGATGGTGGCACCCAGAAAAACGGCTGTTCCAATCACGCCATACATGTGAAAGGAATTGAATTGAAACATTTCATAGATCCTAAACCATGAGGATACTTCGGACATATAGAGTGTGATTCCGAAGAGTGTTCCGATCAAAAAATACAAGAGAATATTCATAGATATAGTTAATAGTTGAACAAGAAAGGAAGGACGAAATGATTGACCAACAGCCCACCGATAAAGAAGCCGATGACGGCAATTAAAGAGGGCCACTGTAAATTGGACAAGCCCGAAATAGCATGACCGGAGGTACAACCCCCTGCATATCGCGCGCCAAAGCCCACCAAAAAACCACCCACGACCAGCAGGAGAAGGATGTATGGATCGCTAAAAGCAGCATTTGAAAACAGCAATTCAGGGGCAAAGCTTTCGCCTGCATCTGTAACGCCCATGGCGGCCAATTGATCTATCGTTTGGGGGGTGAGCGCAACAGCTTTGGTGGTGGTGATATAATTTGAGGCAATGAAACCGCCAGCGATGACGCCAAGCGATACAATCAAATTCCACTGTTGGGCTTTCCAGTCAAATTGAAAAAAAGAGGCTTTTTTGCCTGCGCCCATCATCGAGCAGAGGGTGCGAAGGTTGGAGGACATCCCAAAGGACTTACCCACCCAAAGGAGTAAAAAAAGCACAAGGGCGATCATAAAGCCCCCGAAATACCAGGGCCAAGGTTTTGTCAAAAAGTCAATCATATCAAGAGCTTATGGTGGTTGGACAAATGTAGTTTGTGAGTGGGATATTTGTTTCTTTGATGGCCTTAAAACCACCTTGAACATCGACCAAATTGTGAATCCCTCTTTTCTTGAGGATGGAGGCCGCAATCATCGATCGGTATCCTCCAGCACAATGCACATAAAAAGTTTCCTTTTCGGGGAATTGATTCAAATGATCGTTGAGAAAATCCAAAGGCGTATTGTGTGCAGTAGGGATGCGTTCTGAAATGAATTCGCTT
>Ga0181565_10001760_pt1 | contig 16539 bp, 12 predicted proteins | sample 101ome_16_FD_129661 | JGI IMG/M metagenome (GOLD analysis project Ga0181565, IMG submission 129661) | Coastal salt marsh microbial communities from the Groves Creek Marsh, Skidaway Island, Georgia - 101401AT metaG (megahit assembly) | ecosystem: Environmental > Aquatic > Marine > Intertidal... | reverse complement strand
TGTAATACCGCCATAAACTAAGAAATCCATTAAATATCTAGGTACATTATGCACCATACCAAGAGATATATGTGCATTGGCAAGCTTAGTAGCAGAACTGTCAAATTTTTCCATGATCAGCTTTGAAAAAGACTGGCTCAACCTTGCTAGTCGAATATTCTTAATTATTGAGTCAAGTTGATCAAAGCATTGGGATGTGGATTTCTCTCTTTGCTCGCCAAAAAGCTTAGAATATTTTGCCAAAAACTTTGCAAGTATAAATATTGGAAGACTAAATAGACTTATTACTAAGCTTTCAAAAGGGTATAAAAACCAAAGAGCAATAATAAGAAAAAATAAAATTATAAATTCATTTATTAGAGATATAAGTGAATCAAAAATAGAAGTGAACTCTCTAGATTCAATTACAGATGCTTTTCGAATGTCTTCATAATTAAGATTATTAGGATTAATGGAATTATTTTTCATGACAAACTTAATAACATCCATCATTATTACTTTAGCTTGCTTGTTATAGAAAGAATTCAGAAGCTGTGTTGAAGAGAATAATATTATTGATCTAAATAGAAAAAAAATAAAAATAGCAATCCCAATAGCAACTTCGAGCTGCATATTTAAACCTGAAAAATATAGACTAACAGCTTCAAAACGTTGACTATTTTCTCCTGACAGGAACGATGCATAGGGAACGAGCAAACCAATACCAATTAGCTCAAAAACTGAGCCAATAATTGTAAAAATTAGAACTATATAGAAAGATTTTTTTACCTTTTGGTCAAAATATCCCCAGAATTTTCTGAATTGTGTCAGCAAAGAAAACATTTAAAAAGCTTTTAATAAAATCAGATAAAGAATTATTCTAGGATACTTAAGGTAAATATTTGAATTTTTGATATAAATATATTTTAAATTACTATTTTTGACTTCTATCACCAACATTCTTAAAAATTTGTGTTACTACCTCTCCTTCAAGACAATCTAAAAGATTTTTATCATTTAAAACTTTAGATAGTTTATTAAAAACTTCGTCATAGGCCATTAATGTAAATTCAATATCTTTTTTTGTATGAGAAAAAGAAAGCAAATGGTAACCAATAAAAAGAACCCCTCTTTTTGCCATTTCTTGCTGTATAAAAGTTTTAATTTCTAATCCAGAAAATCCGTTATATGAAGCAAATTGAAGTACAGACTTGAATGGATAACCGTTTATAGAAACAACCTCCTTAAGATTATTTTTATTTATTAAATCGGATAGTTTCTCAATGAGATAGTTTCCCAGAGTCTCAATATGTTCATAAACCTTATTTGCTTTGAGCTTATTAATATTGGCAATTATTGCAGCAAGAGATAAAGCTTCACCACCATAAGTAAAAGAAAAGAAAACATGCTCAAAAAGTGACATTATCTTCTTTTTTCCAGCAATACAACTTACTGGCATTCCATTAGAAAGTGCCTTACCAAAACAAGCAAGATCTGGGATTACATTAAAGTATTCCGATGCGCCTCCAATTGACCACCTAAAGCCGGTAAATAATTCATCGAAAATTAAAACAGTATTTGTTTCATCACAAAGCTCTCTAACTTTATGTAGAAAGTTTTTCTCTGGCTTTACAGCTCCAACCGGTTCCATAATAATGCAACTGTATTTTTTTGACCTGATAAGACTTTCTAATGATTCTATATCATTGTAACCTACAGAATCAATAAGGCTCTTATAAGACTTAGGAATTCCTGAATCGCGCTCTGTTGAAGAAATATACCAATCCTGCCATCCATGATAGCCGCAAGACAAAATTTTATCTCTTTTGGTATAAGCTCTTGCTAGCTTAACAGCAGCAGAAGTAACATCGCTTCCATTTTTGCCAAATCGAACCATTTCAGCACATGGCACAACATCACAAATTAGTTTAGCTGCATCATATTCGAGACTACTTGGAAGTGTAAACATTGTCCCCTTTGAAAGTTGGGTATTAACAGCCTTGGTAATATCAGGATCGGAATAACCTAATATAAATGGCCCCAAACCCATTCCAAAATCAATATACCAATTCCCGTCTAGATCTTTAACCTGACAACCATTTGCCTCTTCAATAAATAAAGGTGACGCACCCACACTCCATTGAGTATATCCTTTACTAAGGGTTTGAGATGCTCCAGGTATGACTTTTAATGTTTTTTTCAAGTGCTTAACTGAATTTGAAGTTTTTAATTTTTTGCTCATATTCATAAAATCTGATCTTCCGATTGTTTTAAGGTTATCAAGTTCATTTCTATACCAATTTACTCCATTTAAATGAGAATTTATAGATTTTATATCTGGGTTATTGTCAAGAAACATACATAAATCTTCCATTGAGAAATTTTTATTCAAGGGGTATAGAATCTCAAAAACTTTCTTAATAAACTTGAAATCTTCTAGATAGTCTAAAGTCCATCGATGAGATAGAAAGAAATCGCCATTAGGATTCTCAACATTCCAAATTCTATACTTATCAGGCGAATCCCAAATATATGGAAAAGTGTGCTCTCTTTCAAAATCTTTATCTGCGTTCTTCCATGCATCTTTAACTACGTCAAATGAAGCGCCTTCAACGTCCAGTCCATCTGGAAAAGTTGGTGGATGATAATTACTAATGTAATCTATAAGGCTCTCATTTTTTCTCCAAGTGGCAACCAAATTATCGATAACTTCAGGATCTGAAAATGGAGAATCTGAGGGGATTTTAATTACAAAATCGGCCTCAAATTTTTTTGCAGCTTGATAATGCCTATCAAGGAGATCGCTCTCACTACCAGCAAAATAATTGATATTATTTTCTATACAAAAATTAACAATCTGCTTATCTTGTTGTTTATTTGTAGTGATGACTACAACTTCATCTACCTCCTTGGCACGTTTAATTCTTTCAATCTGATAAGAAATAATTGGCCGATCATTAATTTTCATCATAACCTTGCCGGGCAGTCTTGAGCTGCCCATTCTAGCCTGAATAAAAACTACTACTTTTTTTCTTTCTTTTACCATGTGGTCCATCCTCCATCAATGGCAAAAGTCTGTCCCTGAACATAGCTACTAGCATCGGATAATAAGTATAGAAAAATTGAAGTTATTTCTCTCACATCAGCCATTCGTCCAACGGGTGTGAGTTTACTGTATGCATCAACAAATTGGTCTGGCTGGCTATTAAAAACTCCACCGGGAGCAACTGAATTAAAACGAATTTCTTGATATGGCGGGTAAGTTGCAAGATACCTTGTTATCATATTTAAACCTGCTTTAGAAACTGGGTAGCCAATTGGCTTAAAAGTATTCTTATCAGATAAAGATTTATAAATTGAATGATTTGGGGGTACTAGTCCATAAGTTGAAATTACATTAATTACTCTCGGATTTCTTCCTAAATTAATTTCTTCAAAGAATAAGGTTTCAAACTCCCTAATCAAAAAAAGTGGGGAAGTCATATTTACTCTTATTTCCTCCTCCCATTTAGATAACTCTAGATTTGATATAGAAAAATCAGGTAAACCCGCCTCAACACTTGGATTATAAGCTGCAAGATTAATTAGTGAAAAAACCGAATTTTTCTGTTTTAATATTTTTTCTTTTAAAAAAGAGTACGAATTGATTTTTGACATATCAAAAATAATTTCGAAGAAATTTTTGTTACTAAGATTACTAGAAATTCTATCAATGCCAATTACGTAATAACCTGCTTCTAATAACTCAGAGCAAAGTTGTTTTCCAATCAAGCCGGAAGACCCAGTCAATACAACAGTTTTTTGAGGTCTATTCAAAAATTTTCTCCAAAAAAATTTACAAAATGCGCTCTAAATAGTTTAAGGCGTTCCAAAAACCAGATCCATTAGCTTTGTGACCTTGCCAAACTTCTGGGATAAAAGGGATTTCTTTGAGTTCTTCATTAAATATTGGCTTTAATTTCTCAAAATTAATATCACCTTTACCGAAATCTACTCCTTCACCATCAATTCCTTCAGCGTCAGATATATGCATATAGGCAATATGATCTTTGACTTCATAAATGAAGTCATTAAGACTCCAACCATAATATGAGCAAGCCATTTGAGTATGGGAAATATCCAAACAAATCCTAAATCCAGTTTCTTTACAGAATTTTTTTATTTCTGTTGAAGATACAAAAATGTTATGGTGACTCTGACCTCCAAAATGCCAAGGAAATGGCGGCATGGTTTGAATAATAAGTTCAACTTCTTGACTATGTAATTTTTTAAGAGAGTCTGCAACATTATCATAGAAAATTTTTCTGCTATCTTCATTAACAAACCCATCAAGAGTATATCCTCCGCAATTAACAATAATAAATGGTTTCTTTTTATCATTAAAGAAACTCTTTAACTTAATTGATAGCTCAATCACTCTTTGTAAATTCTGAATTGATTTATTCCTATAAATAGTATCTTCGGTAGCGAGATTTAACAAATGCTCATCTTCAAATAGCTCCGGACAATGTACTGAAAACCCTAAAGAAAGATTTGGCTTAATAAAATCGGAGGGATTAAGCTTAATATCACTATAGCTGAAATGAAATTCAACAAAATCAAGATTCGTAGAGCTTGAAAACTGATCAATGTCATGATAACGAACTGGAACGCCGAACTCTCTGTTAAATTTATACTTCCTGGGTAGTTCACAAAATTCTTCAAGATCTTCTTGGTAAAAAAAATCATTTTGACTGATATTTCTATTGGCTTTTTTGCCAATCAATTCGTCAATTCTATTTGGCTGCAGTCCTTTTCCAGGGCTTTTAATATCGAGCATTGAACGAGTAATTAAAACTCCTTTGGCAATATCTGTTTTGGCGATGATACTTTTTGCAAGAGTGTCTCTATTAATTCTTTCCCCCTGGGTTAGCTTTCTTGATGAACCATCTCCAAGCATAATTTCTAATCTTCTTATGTTTTCAACCATTTCTTTAAACTCATCAGGGAGCAGGCTTACTTTATGGTCATTTCCTTCGAAATCTCTATTCAATGTAAAGTGCTTTTCAATAACCTTAGCCCCCAAAGAAACAGCAATTAGAGGAGCTAGCCAACCTCTTTCATGTCCAGAATATCCAATTATTGAATCACATAACTCTCCTAACTTGTTGAGATACTTCATATTCACATCAGAGTCTGGAGCAGGGTATGTTGAATTGCAATGCAAAAAAACTACATTTTTTATCTTATTTTGAATAAATCTAATTTGTGAATTTAACTCACTTTGTGAGGACATTCCAGTAGAGCATATTACTGGTTTGCCTGTTTTGGAGATGGCCTCAATTAGTTCGTTATTAGTAAAGTCTGCTGAGGAAATCTTATAGGCTTTCATTCCAAATTTTTCAAGAATTTCTAAGCTTTCGATGTCCCAAGGGGTGCACATAGGAATTAATCCCTGAGCCTGAGAATATTCAAACACTTCTAACATTTCATCATTACTAAGAGAATACTTTACCAACTGATCAATCGTGTACTGAGAGCCCAAATCTTCTTTAAAGTCAGATTGTTTGCCACTATTCGAGTATAAGGTGTCTAACTGTCTCATTTGAAATTTCACACAATTTGCACCAGAAGTTAAGGCCAAATCTACCAATTTCTTTGCGAGGCTAATATCCCCATTATGATTATTCCCAATTTCAGCAATAATAAACGTTGGCGAACTTTCACTAATTTCAAAATTATCTATATCAATTGAATCTTTATCATCAACAACTAGATAAAGCAACTTTCCATAGTTATCTATAACAGGTAAGATTCCTAGTGATTCTTTAAATTTATCTCTAATAACCGAATTATCCGACTCTTCGGTTGCAAAAATAAAAGATTGATTCATGAAATCCTTTACAGGCAAATCGAGTTCTAATTTAGAACAACCTGTTATCTTTCTTCTAAAATCACCATCTGTCATAACCCCTAAAATCCTATTAGAGCTATCAACAATGAAAACTATTCCTCTTTTCCCGGTTTCAATTTTCTTAAGTGCGCTTGAAATTGGTGCACCATCATCAATAGTATAGTTTTTTAGATTTCTAATTATTTGCATAGTATCTTAGAATTGGTCAATTGTTTTTGCCCATTCGATTATAAACCTATCAGAGGTTCTAGCAAATGTATAACAATATTTAGCTCTAGCATTTTGAACTTCTTTACTGCACCACCAATCATCAATTCCATTTTCAGTTGCCAAAAGTCTATTGATGAATTTAGCTGCCTGGACAGCATCTTGATAAAAGATGTTTACCTCTTCCAGAAGATTAAAATAGTCTGAGACATCATCTCTATATTTTGCAGATTTCATATTTTTATCCAAATATAAAATAGTTGGAGTGTTGGTAGCCAACGACTCTAAGAAAGTGGTTTGCAAATTATCACAAATACAAAGTTTGGAGGAATTCAGAGATCTTAATAAGGAAGTATTCCAGTTTTCAATTTGAATATTTGGATCAAATTCACTCCAAATCTCATGAATTATCTGAGATGTTTTTTGATATGGCCTCAATCTAATTGCGCTTATAGATTTCTCGCTTAAAGAACCAATAAATCTTCTCATATTTTCAAGGTATTTATCGAGACATCCGATTTGATATCTATCATCAACAGGTATTGTTGGATAAGTTGTGGAAATATATAAAATGCTCTTTTCATTAACTTCTCTGTTTCTTAAATTCTTAAGATGACTAGATAATTTAGGAGATGGGAGCGCCAAAACATTTTTTCCTTGCCACCCCCAGGAAATATAAAAATCTACAATTTCTCTTTCAAATTCTTCAAGAAAAAAATTTTCGACGACTCCGTAATTTCCTCCATGTTGATGACCAATTAGTACTGCCTTTTCAGGTTTAAAAATAAAAGTAAACAACTTAAAACTTTCGTTGTAATACCATCCAGTTGAGGAAACTAATATCTTGCAATTTGTTAATTTTTTTTCTATTTTTTTGAGTACATTATTTTTTTGCCTATCAAAGTCTTCAAAATAAATTACCGGTATAGTTAGTGATATAATCCAACTTAGAAAATAACTAAATTCATCTTCAGATTTAACTTTCTTTTGGAGCTCCAACCTTTTATCAAAGTTTATTGATAATTTTGGTTGTAATAAAAAATCTAATTCGTTAAAAATCAGCGAGAACTTATTTAATTTAAATGCCAATTTGATCAAATCAAAAGGTCTCATCTGAAAATCACTGAATACAACCAGATCAAGTCTTTTTTTAGAAAACATAGAGTTAAAAAATTTACGATAGAAATTTTTAGTTAAAGTTTCTTTTCTTCTTGTGTGTATGGAAATTTTCTTTTGATTTAAAAAAAATTTTTCAGTCTCTTTCTTTTTGCATAAAGAAAGCAAAAATAATAGCTTGGGTATATGGCTACTTGAATTTATAATCTCCATAGCATCGGTTGTGTCATACCCTGTAATTAAAATATCTTGATTTTTGTCATAGTCTTTTAAAAAGAGCTTATGATTCTCATAGAAAATCAATGAGTTATTCAAAACGGAACGAAGCCAATAACCCAGCATACCTTTCCACGCATAATCGCTTAATGAGCATTTATGTATATCGTTCAAAGCGCTAGCTATTAATTTCAGATACTGATTAAATAAATCTTCTAAATTTTTTTTATGCATGCCCTATAAATTTGATGAGATATATTTTCAGTGACAAACTTCAGATGAATTTACTATTTGTTGGGCGACACTTTTAAAATCACTTATGTCTTGATTATTGTCAATTATTAAATCAACATTCTTAGGCTCTGGAAAATCAATATCAATCCCTACAACATTTTTAATCTTTCCAGCAATTGCTGGTCTATATAGATTTTTGATATCTCTTTTTACAAGATTTTCAAGGGATACCTTGATATATACTTCGTAATATTTGTCTATATTCTCTCTATTCCAGATCCTTAGATCAGGAAAAATAGATAATACTGAAACTACTACATTAATACCTTGTTTATGAAGAAAGGAGGTAAATTTTGAAATTCTTTCAGCATTTTTTCTTCTACCCTCTATAGAATGATCGACATCATTGTCAAGCAGATTTCTAATTGCATCACCATCAAGTAAAACGACATCTTTACCACTTTTTCTAATAAGATCAACGACATTTAGAGCAAAAGTTGTTTTTCCAGCACCTGACATGCCAATTATCCATATAACCATAATACCTCCTCTCTCTAAAAAACTGGATTTACAAGCTCAATAGAGGCATCAATAATAATCTTTTTTGCATCTATTAAAGTTTCGTATCTTTGTTCACCACAACCTATTGCTGCTGGAATGTTAAACTCCGCACATCTAATAGCCATATGAGAATTAGCCCCACCATATTTTGTAACCAATCCAGCAATTTTATGTGTAAAGATCCAGTCATATCCTGGATCAGCACTCTCAATTATTACAATCAGACCATCTAAATTTGGATGCTTAGAACAATTTGTAAGGCAAATCGAATCCGCATTTACCCTTAATGAAGTAATAAAATTTGGTCTAGCAGATTGAAATGGGGCCACATACACTGCAGCAATATCAGTTATAATTTGAGGAAATCTGATTGAAGAATTTATCGAATGTAATTTTTTATTAGAGGTATAAATTTTTCTTAAATTTATGCTGATAGCCTCTTCAGATTTCATCTTGACACACTCAAATATATCTCCAATACAGACATGAGAAATTTGCTCTCTGGTCAGTCCATGTTTTTTTGCAAATTTTGCTAATGACTCAAGGATAGCGCTAATTGTTTTTGTAAAAACAAATTTCCCATACTCTCTTCCAGAAATAGCATCCCTAAAATATTCAAATAATTCCTCAGAGGTCAGACCAATAAAACCTTCGCTCTTAAGCAATTCACTGATAGCTTTATGCTGACTGGGTTTTAAATCAAAATTCTTGTGTTTACTATCGACCGGGCTTGGGCTCCCATTATGAAAGAAAAAATCATCTATCTGATCATACCTTTGGGAGGTAATATCATAAGTTCCAGGTCTCAGATGTCCATATTTGAACATAAAGTCTTTTTCAGAAATATCACCCTTTGATACCTTGTGCATATCTTCCAATAGATCAGATGTAACTGTGGGAATACTCCTCATGAAATTTTCAATATCATGGGTACTTAATATATTTAGTTCCATTAGGGAAAGAAGCATAGAGCGAGCTATAAAACCATGCCTCGCAAGTTTAGCAAAGGGCTTAGTGCCAAACTCTGCACAGAAACTAGAATATTTGATTAAATCATGAATTTTGAAAATACTCTGATTCTTTTGAAGCTTGTTTAAATTTTCAAGGTCTCTAAGGGAATTTTTTATTGTTCCAGGGCCATTTCCGAGAACAAGCTCCTTCGTCAAATTTCTTAGCGCTTCTTTAAAGACTGAAATCTCTTTAATAGTCAAAAGATTACCAGTAGATTCAATAATTTTTTCATCGAAGTTAAAAGTAAAGCAAGTAATAGCAAGGTCAAATTCTATTTTGTCATGAATTTCTGGATTTTCCTTAAGTTTGACAATCCAGAAGTCAATTAATTTTTTAGAAATGTCTCTAGATAAAACTTTAGGTAAAAATGAGTTTAGGCTTAACCTTACATCAATAAATGGTTGTCCTGACAATGCAACCATTAGTTTGTTACCCTTAAGATCCTTATATCCCATCTCCGCCCTGGATTCAGCCCAGACTGCATCAGTGATAAAATATTTATACATTGAGAAAGCTAGTGATTTAGGAGTTCTGCCGATCATTTCAGCAGGATTCCAATCTGGCATCTGCCCAAAAACAGATGTTGATCCAACAACATTTGAGTTAGATGGGTTTTCAAATCTAGTTTTTAAAAAATTCGAAGTCTTTTCCAGTGATAAATCTATCTGCTTTTCAAGATTAACTGGCATGTTTTTGATTGTAGAGATTGGCCTAACTTGTAGAAGATATGGCTGAAGAGATTTATTAAACACAAATTCAATATCTAATAGGTTACTTTCTAGCAAAATCTCTAGCTCTTTAACTGAGCTTATTAATTTAAGAAACCTTTCTGACCTTAATGATTCTACTGCATTTCGGTGAACATACAATATTCTATTTGAATGTTCACTGTAACCAGATGTCACAGTATCTGTAACGAAAGTCTGGTCATCATAATTAATGACATAATATGGAGCACCAGTGTTTAACTCATGAGTAAAAATAACTCCACTGAAGGAAACATCGTCTACCATTTCTTGCACAATTAGAGTCTCTTTAGCTAAATTTTTAAGATTTTTATAACTCTCTATGACATCTTTAATGGCTTTCTTAATGATTTTTTTGTTGCTAGTGTCAATATTTAAAACAGACTTATACTCACCTGCCTTGGATTGATGCAGACCATCTTCATCAGAAACAGATGATCTAATTGCCACTAGACAAGACGGGAAGGAAGATTGAACTTTCTCTATGAATAAATCCTCATCATCAAAAAATTCAACTAATGTAAATAACTTTAAATTAGGAACTATGAAATTCTTTTTTGATAGCTTATCTCTCAAATGAAGAAGAACTCCGCCCTTAGACATATTAATCATTGAAATAAATTAAATTTAATATTTGGATAAAGTCTTATTTAAAGATTGGAGCCTCTTTGAAATCTAGTGCATTACTGTCTGATTCTGACAATACAATAATACCTGAATATCCCCAGTCAATATTCAAAACTGGATCGTTCCATTTAATACAAACCTCATCCTCAGGAGAATAGTAATTTGTGGTTTTGTATAAAAAATCAGCTTCATTGGATAACGTTATATAGCCATGTGCAAATCCTTCAGGGATCCATAATTGCAGCATATTTTTATCACTTAATTCAATAGTAAAATGTTTGCCAAATGTTGCGGAATTCTTTCTCAAGTCAACTACAACATCTAGCACTTTTCCAGAGATAACTCGAACTAATTTACCCTGAGTTTTATTCAACTGATAATGAAGACCTCTTAATACACCTTGTAATGAGTGAGAGTGATTATCTTGGACAAATTCTACTCTGTCACCTATAGCTTCTGAAAAATCATTAGAATTCCATGACTCAAGAAAAAAACCCCTGTTGTCATTAAAAACTGTAGGCTCAATAACCAATAATCCGTCAATGCTTGTTTTGAGAACTTTCAAGGGCATGATTTAAATATTTTGAATTTTTAAAATATCTTGCAAATACTTGCCATAATCTGTTTGTATTAGAGGTTCTGCCAGCCTTAGTAATTGATTATCAGTGATCCATCCTTTTCTCCATGCAATTTCCTCTGGACAGGAAATCTTTAGACCCTGTCTATCTTCTATAGTGTGAACAAATTGACTAGCGTCTAAAAGAGATTTGTGAGTTCCAGTGTCTAACCATGCCATTCCTCTGCCTAGAATCTCCACAGCTAATTTACCTTTTCTCAAGTACACCTCATTGATTGATGTAATTTCAAGCTCACCTCTTTCTGAGGGAGAAATAGATTTAGCTATTTCACAGACATTATTGTCGTAAAAGTAAATACCAGTGACCGCATAAGGAGATCTTGGATTCTTTGGCTTTTCTTCTAATGATAATGCATCGCCATTTTTATCGATCTCTACAACACCATAGCGATGGGGATCTACTACTTGATAACCAAAAACCTTAGCTCCATCTACTTTCTGTGCTGCGCTCATTAGGATATTTTGCAAATCATGACCAAAAAAAAGATTGTCACCTAATATTAGGCAAGAGGGGTGGTTGTCGATAAAACTTTCGCCAATAGTAAATGCCTGCGCAAGCCCATCTGGTTTAGGCTGTATGGCATATTGTATCTGCAGCCCCCACTGGCTACCATTCTTTAACAATTGTTCAAACTTTGGAATATCGTCAGGAGTAGAAATAATTAATATTTCCCTAATACCAGCTAACATCAAAGTGGCTAGAGGGTAATATATCATTGGCTTATCATAAACAGGAAGAAGTTGTTTAGATAATGATCTTGTCAAAGGATACAGCCTTGTTCCATTTCCACCAGCAAGAATAATGCCTTTCATTTTTTTATTTCTTTTCACTATTATGAAATAATCCTTGGCGCTTTAGAAGAAGGTTTTTCTGGTTAACCTTATGACACCAATCCATGTTATCCAAATACCACTTAACTGTTTTTTTGAGTCCAGAAAGAAAAGTTTGCTTTGGTTTCCAACCTAATTGATTAGTGATTTTTGATGCGTCAATAGCATACCTTCGATCATGACCAGGTCTGTCTTCGACAAATTTGATCAATTCATGGAATGAGTTCACTCCCTTTGGCTTTATTGTAAGCATTTCATCCAAAATAGTACATATTTCATTGACGACTTCAATATTTGTTTTTTCATTGAATCCTCCTATATTATAAGTTTCCCCAATTTTGCCATTGGTCATTACGCTATATAACGCCTCAACATGATCTTCAACAAAGAGCCAATCTCTAACCTGAAGTCCATCGCCGTATAGAGGTATTGTTTTCCCCTTAATTGCGTTAAGAATTACAAGAGGTATGAGCTTCTCTGGTAATTGAAATGGTCCATAATTATTTGAACAATTAGTTATCACTACAGGTAAATCATATGTTCTAAACCACGCCCTAACAAGATGGTCAGAAGAAGCCTTGGATGCAGAATAAGGAGAACTTGGATCGTATGCAGATTTCTCCGTGAATAGTTCATTCTCATCTAGACTTCCAAAAACTTCATCAGTAGATATATGATGGAATAGGAAATTATTACCTTCAGGGAGGGTCTTATTATGAAAGTTTCGTGCTGATTCCAATAAGTTATATGTACCAAAAATATTTGTTAGAATGAAATCTTCAGAATATGTAATAGATTTATCCACGTGAGACTCAGCAGCTAGATGCATTACTCGATTTGGCCTAAACTCTAAAAAAACTTTTTCTAAAAGATTCTTGTCACATATATCTCCGTTTAAGAAACTATAACGCCCTTTCTGTGCATTATCATCATAAGACTTTATGCTTCCAGCATATGTCAATTTATCGAGATTTAGAATTTCATAATCTGTTTTTTCTAATAAAAACTTAATTAAAGAGCTGCCAATAAACCCAGAACCGCCAGTTATTAAAACTCTATTCATCTGCCATAAAACTTGGAATTAATTAAAAAAATTCTCTATTCGATATTGACCTAGAACTTCAAAAGCCAACCCTGAAAGTCAAAATATTTAAAAAACTATAGCTTAAGATGGTTGAAATTTCTCAACTTAGAAGACAAAACCAACTTCTTAAAATTTAAATCTTTTAAACTACTATTTACTTGGAATCCAATTTTAACTGAACCAACCTAAAAAGTTTTATAAATTGGGAAATAATCCAATCTTTCTCAGTGCAAAACTCTTCAATACCGGATGTATTACTCTGTATGTATTTCCTAAAGTTTTGTCTTGTTCTAATGAAACTTCATCTAAATGATTTCCAATCAATACTTTCAATGACTCTAAAAGCACATTTGCTCTTACCATGGGATCTTGAACATAATCAATATCAACTTGATTAATTGGTGTATATTTTTTTCTAAAGATTACTCTGCCCTCGTCGATTTCTGAATTTAAAAAAATCGCTGAAGCGCCTATCTCAAACTTATCTAAAATCGAATAATAAAATGTTGTGCTACCTCTGTATTCTGGAAGATGTCCACCATGGACATGCAAAATCCCTTCGCAGACATTTAAAATATCATTTTTGATTATAACTCCAGCCTTACCCGAGTATATAAGATACTTAAAAACATACTTATCTAATAAATTCACAAACTCCCTAGAATTTACGTTGTCAATTGAGATTTCTTCAACAGCTACTCCAAATTTCTCAAATGACTTGGCAACTGAAATCTGGGGATTAAATATTATGTTGCTATATGAGAGAAAAACTTTTGAATATTTTAGGAAAAAGCCAGGCTCTATTTCATCACCAAGTTTAATCACTTTTCTTGGGAAAAAACCATTTTCAGTTAAAACTTGTGCATATGCACGTGAACGAAAATTTTCATAATATACAAAAATGAAATCATCTAAACTTATTGACATATTCGAATTCCTTCTTTAGAACATTAAGCAAATCCTCAGAATCCGGATAACTAAATGAAATTGAACAAAGTGCATCACAGCATTTTATTAAAGTCGACAAATAACTTAAACATTTGGTAATTTCATAAGCATCGCATAAAGCATTTGCAAAATTTATGTAGGTCAAATGGTCTGCATCACCAAATTCTTTCATTGGTGTATGGTTTTTATCATATCTTGCGTAGAATTTTTTTCTTACTTCATACTTTGCACAAAACTTGTCGAAAACTACCAAATCACCTTTTTTTATTTCTATTCTTAACTTATCAAAAAAGTGATTTAATTCTTTTTTTTCTGACTTAGTGCATGAAGCCAAGTCAGATTTTGGATTAGAAGTATTTTCTAATAGTCTGATCACTGACTCTCGATAAGAGTTATAGGTATCAATAAAGTTAAAATTTTTGCAATCAGCATAAAAGTAATTTTCTGGATCTTTAAACAAATCACGATTTTGGTATGGATATTCATCTAATCCTAAATTTACTCTAGTCAACCCTTATCCTCTTTAGTCATAAAATTTCCAACTTTAGTGCTCCTAGGAAGAAATTTTTACAAAAACTATTTACCTCTTAGAAAGCGCCAAGCTTCATTTATCTATGTCTTATAAATTTACCAATATATTATTTTCATTTCTAAATCTAAGACAACACTAGACTTTATATGCCACTTTAGTTATTTAATTCTTTCCAAGTTATTATAAATTTTTAGGGGTTTAGAATTACATTTTCTCTCAGTCTGCTAACAATGTTTACTATTGAAGATAATAAATCAAAAAATTTTCAATTTAAATTGGCATGGTGTCTTCGTAAAAAATATTTCTATGTTTAAAACGAGCTCATTTGAGCATCAAAAACCAGCTTAGTAGTGGCGAGACTATGGTCAAAGTCATCAATTGAAAAGCTTTTATCAGATACGGCGTGTGAAATGAAATAATCTACAGCTGACTGTAATGATTTTTGATAATCAAGCTCAAATGAGTATTTTTGGCTTCCAGATTTTGGAGGTGAAATAAAAAAACCTTTCTCATCAAAAGTATCTCTGGGAGCTTTTACTATAAGAGATGAATGACTTGCTTCTATAATGCCATCTGTTCCAATTATCTGCATCGAAAAACAATAAGGCGCAGCATAGGAACTAAATAATGAAATATTCACTTTATTTTGAGTCTTGAGACCAATAGAAAAACTGTCAAGTCCGTGTTTAAATGATGCGCTTGAACAAAAACTAATTTCAAGCGCTCCGTCAAAAACATAATTAAATAAATCAATTAGATGAATGAGGGAAGTGTCTAAAACGACAGATTTATTTGCTGGATATTTACCTCTCCATGAGTTAGGATATCCTTCTTTAAATGCCAATCCATGAGACAATACACCTGTTATGTTAATAACATTTCCAATTGCCTCATTAGCGATTGATGAACTAATAAATTTATATAAATCAGAATACCTAAAATTAAAATTTATAAATATCCTGCCCTTACTGTCTGAGCTCAGATTTAATAACTTCTGAAGTTCTTTAGAGGAAGTGCATGGGGGTTTTTCGCAGAAAATTTTTGAATTTGTTTTTTCAAGTAATTTTTCTATATATCCAAAGTGGGTTTCATTGGGTGATGTTATAAAAAACACATCACAGTCGCAAATACTTTCAAATTTGTTTGTGGTCTGCGAATCTTGTTTAGTTGGATGGTAACATACGAGATCAAAGTCATCTAAAGACTCTTTTAAACATCTATTAAGTCTTTCAGCATGAGTTCCAAAGCCCAAAAAACCTATTTTGAGCATGTCCAAGAATCACACTTTGCACAAACTGAATATTCCTTTCTTAAGCCGCTTAAATGCTTCCTACGAAGTGTACTATATGCTTGTCCATTCCAAATTTCTCTAATTGTTTGCTGATGCAGATTACCCACTTCCAAAGTACTCTTATAATCAATGTCGCAGGGGTTTACCTTGCCGTCCCACCAGATATACATTCGCTCAAATAAATCACCGCAAGGTAATAACATATCACTAGGGAGCTCAGAGTTGTTATAAGTATCCCATCGCTCTTCAATATCAACTAAAACATTATAGTCAACAAGCTTTCTCCAAAATTTATTGAATTTTTGTTTGTCTTGTTTTTCATCAACTTTGACTCCAGATACGCGAACTGTAGTCCGATGGTTGGGAAATTCCTCTTCGCGAATCTCCATGAAACGCTTTATATTGTTCAAAACTTTATCAAATTTAGCTTTTTTACGAATTTCCTCATAGTTTTCAGGTTCATAGCTATCAATTGAGAAAACTAAATCAGTAACTTCATTAGCCAAAATTGATCGAGACAATTCGTCATTGAGAAGTATTCCATTAGTGTTTAATTTGACCTCTAAAAACTTTCCCCTCATATACTCAAGCATTGAACCTAAATTTTTATTTAATGTCGGATCACC
>Ga0181565_10001750_pt1 | contig 16574 bp, 17 predicted proteins | sample 101ome_16_FD_129661 | JGI IMG/M metagenome (GOLD analysis project Ga0181565, IMG submission 129661) | Coastal salt marsh microbial communities from the Groves Creek Marsh, Skidaway Island, Georgia - 101401AT metaG (megahit assembly) | ecosystem: Environmental > Aquatic > Marine > Intertidal... | reverse complement strand
GATGCCTCAGCCGTGGATTTAGATTGGTTTTGGAGATCGTGGTTCTACACAACGGATTATGTAGATATAGGGGTTTCTAACGTGAAGAAATACTATGTTTCCGATGAGCCTACCGAGGAGATGAAAGAATATATGGCGGCAAATGGTCTCACCGAAGCAGATCTTCCTCCATTAGTGTATCTGGCCGATTTAGATGCGAAAGAATCGGACGAAGAAATTAAGGATCCAATTTCGGCTTCTTCTACCTTGTCTGAATTTATGATGGATAACATGACCGCTGAGGAAAGAGCTAAGGTGAAACAGCCCAAGTACTTCTACGAGATCGAGTTTGAAAAGCCAGGAGGGATTCCAATGCCGCTAATCGTTGAGTACACCTATGCTGACGGTACTAAAGAAGAGGTGCGTTATCCTGTTGAAATTTGGCGTAAAAACGACGCCTCTGTGAAGCGTGTCTTTTCTTCAGACAAAGAATTGGTGGGCATTACAGTAGATCCTAACCTAGAAACAGCAGATATTGACACCTCAAACAATAGCTGGCCGAAGGTTGATCAAGGTTCAGAGTTTGAACAATTGAAAGCTCAAGTTCAACAGTAAGAACAGTTTGAAACTGAAATGAGAATCCCGCAGCTTTGGCTGCGGGATTTTTTATATTTGTACCCTTATGATTTCTCTTTTTATCAGCGGAGCTGAAATCTTTTTTATCGTTTTTATTGTGATCCTCGTATTCGGGTCTGATAAGTTGCCTGAAATAATGAGAGGTTTGGGTAAAGGAATGCGTCAGCTCAGAGATGCTACGGATGATATCAAAAGAGAAATCCAGAAATCTGCAGACAAAAGCGGTATCGATACGAGTATTGCAAGTGATCTCAAAAAGAGTGCCGATGAGGTGAAGAAATCGGTAGAGGAGGTTACAGGAACTATTAAGCGCCAGTAGGTTTGGTGTAGCGTGCCATACTCAGGCCATCTCTCACCGGAAGAATCACCTGTTCAAATCTCGGATCATCTGTTAGGAGTTGGTTGTATTGAACAAGCTCTAGAGTAGCTTTATCATTTTCACTGATAGATTCGACGACTTTACCTGACCATAATATATTGTCTGAAAGCAGTAGACATCCGTCGTTCAACTTTGGAATCACCACCTCAAGATACTTGGTGTAATCGGCCTTTTTTGCATCGATGAAAACAAGATCGTAGTGCTCTTCTAACCCAGGGATGATGGTGAGTGCATCTCCAACAATGGCTCTAATTTTTGACTGATACGGACTCTGGCTCCAAAAGCGTTGCTGTAAGCCGCTCAATTCTTCATTGACCTCAATAGTGGTAAGCATGCCCTCACTGCCTAGCCCTTCGGCTAAACAAAGCGCCGAATAGCCTGTATAGGTGCCAATTTCAAGAATAGATTTAGGAGCGCAAAGTTTAGAGATAAGCGCTAACAATCTCCCTTGATAATGTCCACTTAGCATTCTCGGTTGAATGACCTTGAGGTGTGTTTCTCTTCGTAGTGCCTCGAGGTAATCTGCTTCGGTATCGAGTTGTTGGTTGAGGTACTCTTCTAGAGCATCAGAAAAAAAATGCATGCGTTAGCTTCTGGTTATTCTACAATGATGTCTGACAAATAGAGGCAGCTCTCTTGTCCGGATCTGCTGTGTTTCTGGGCCATCAATAATCCATTTAACGTAATGTAATCTTCGCATATTGAAACGATGGATGGTTCTTCAGCTGCTCCTCTTCGAAAGACCCATTCCCTTACTACATGATCTTTATCTATATAAAAATCATAGGCGTCTCCTGGAGTATATCCTCCTGTATTGCCGTAGGTGATGGTGAGTTTGTCTAATAGTTTACCCTGGCCTAGCGATTCAACCTCTTTCTCAAGGCTCACGGTATAACTGCCTTTATCCCATGCCAATTGAAGTGGAGCAAAAAGCCAGTACTTGTCGTTGATGAATCCTTTGTTGATTTCGTTGCTTACCGAGTCTAAGCGCTTCCAATTGTAGGATACGCTATCGCCATTCATGATACGCGTTACTGTATAGTTCTGGGTATTCCAGATCCAGCGTCTTTCAAAGTTTCCTTCTGCACGCGCAACCCCCCATGTAAAGGCGATTTTTGAAACTTCTTGAAAAGCCTCTAGCCCATGAGCTTGGGCCACAAGTTGCGCTCTGAGCTCAGCCTCTGAAAGGGGTTCGGCCTTTTGACTGCAAGACCACATAAGCGTCAATAAGACAGATAAAAGCAGGAAATTCTTTTTCATTTTTCTTTTAAAAATACGCATTAGTAGGCTAGAATGCCCATTCAGTGTATTTTTGTGATTCATTGAAACAGTGTTCAAATGAGTCAGCCAAAAGTAAAAGAGTTAATCGACAATACGCTTCTAGAGGAGCGCAAGGTTTTTCTGTGGGGAATGGTAAATGACGATAGCGCAAAACATGTTGTTGAACGCTTGTTGTACCTAGATTCTTTAAACCACCAAGAGATTCAATTGATCATCAATAGTCCAGGAGGTTATGTAACCTCTGGCTTTTCTATATACGATACCATGATGCAGATTAAGAGTCCGGTAGCTACGGTATGTTCAGGGCTAGCGGCTTCTATGGGTAGTATATTGCTCTCTGCAGGGGCGAAAGGTCGTCGTATGATTCAGCCGCATGCACGAGTGATGATTCATCAGCCTAGCGGTGGCGCTCAAGGACAAGCTTCTTCTATAGAGATTCAGGCAAGAGAAATCATAAAGACCAAAGAAATTGGCGCACGTATTTTAGCTGAGAATTGCGGACAACCACTTGAAAAAGTGATGAACGATTTCGATCGCGATTATTGGATGGATGCTGACGAATCGCTCGCTTACGGAATTGTAGACGAGTTACTTTCCTAGCGTTCCGTCTAGATCAGCTAAGAGCTGTTCTGCCCTTTCAGTATAGGCCTCTAATTCACTTGATGATTTCTTATCAAGAATTCGGTACATCATTGACATTCGCTGATTTCCTTGCAGTACTTCGCGTTTTTTTAGCAGAAAGTTCCAGTAGAGGGCATTGAATGGACAGGCCTTTTCTCCGGTCTTTTCTTTAGGGCTGAAATGACATGACTTACAGTAATCGCTCATCTTATCGATATAATTGGCGCTACTGATGTAGGGTTTTGTAGCGATGATGCCCCCGTCTGCATATTGTGACATTCCCCGTGTATTGGTGATTTCTACCCATTCAATGGCATCCGCATAAACCCCTAGATACCATCTGTCTAGGGCATCTGGGTCGATCTCGGCTAACAATCCAAAGTTTCCGGTGACCATGAGGCGCTGAATGTGATGGGCATAGGCATCTTCCATTGTTTGCTCAACGGCATGGGCCACACAACGCATCTTGGTTTTTCCTGTCCAATAAAAGTCTGGCAACGCTCTTTTGTGATTAAAGTAATTGAGACTTTTATAACCAGGCATTTCTTTCCAATAGACGCCTCTCATAAATTCACGCCACCCCAAAATTTGACGAATAAACCCTTCTAATTGAGGAAGCGTAACGCGGGAGGTGTCGTTCTCATAGGTAGCAATGACCTTGCCAATGACTTTGCGGGGACTAATGATTTTAGCATTCATCGCAAAAGATAGCCTTGAATGAAATAAGAAGCGGTGTTGGCTGTACAAGGCGTCTTGATAGGTCCCAAAATGGGGTAGGAGTTCTTGACAGAAATAATCGAGTAATTGTACAGCCTCCTTGTAGTCTCTGGGCCAATTAAAATCAGTGTGCTCAATAGATCCAAAGTGAGGAATACCACTTTCATCGATTTCACTGCACAATAGACGAACGTCGTGATGAAACGCTAGGGGATCTTTTATGGCCACTTTGTGGTCGTATGACTTTCTGTTTTCTTTATCAAAATTCCATTGGCCTCCGATGGGTTTATCGCCCTGCATTAAGACGCGATGTTTCTTTCTCATGGCGCGGTAAAAGCGCTCCATCAAAAGCGACTTTTCACCAAAGAACTCTTGAAGTTCGTATCTGTGCGTGTAAAAATGCTCAGTGTCATAGTCTGAAGTCCTAATGCCACCCGCATTTAGAGCCGAGCTAAGGCGAAGAAGTTCTTGATCTAATCGGTAATCATCAGGAAGCTGGTATTCAAACCGATCAATTTGGAGTTCAACGGCCAATGCGTGAATACGCTCTTGCAAACTTCGTTCCGGATGTTCACTAATAGATTGATAAATAACCTTGTGTCCTTTAGTTTTAAGGGTATGAGCCATGGCCCGCATCGCGTTGAAAAAAGCGACGATCTTTTGAATGTGTTGCTCAGGTGATGCCGCCTCTTGAGACATCTCTGCAAAGAGGTAATAGGTGTTTTCGTCTACCGTATCAAACCAAGAATGGTGCGTGTTAAGTTGATCTCCTAAAATGAGCCTTAAGCGTATCATTGATTCCATAGCTTTTGAAATTCTTGATGTGGATCATATCGCTCGGCCTGAAGTTTTGTATTGAATTCACGATCTCTAGGGTCGTTGCCTACTCCGCTGATGTAGTTCCAGTTTCCCCAATTGCTTTGAACGTCATTATCGATTAATTGGGTTTGAAAGTAATAGGCCCCAATTCTCCAATCTTGCCTTAGGGTTTTAGACCAGTAGCTTGCCGCATTTTGTCTTCCGCGGTTACTTGTGAATCCGGTATGTTTTAATTCGAGCATGACGGCGTTTACGAAGGGGTCTTTCGTCTTGCCATTGATCCATGCCTCAAATGCTAATTTGTCGTTATTCCATTGATACGAACGCTGTTTAATGCCTCCAAGTTTAAAAAGGTTATCGCCGTGTTTTAGACCTAAAAACTTAAAGTATTCTCTCCATAGTAACTCAAAGAGCACCCAATAGGTGTCTTCGTTCTTCTCAATGGTCGATTCGAATTTCGAAAGCGCTGCATAAATAGAGCGAGCACTAATGCATCCCAGGGCTAGATATCCTGAAAATTTGGTGCTGTACGCTTCACCTACTAAACCGTTTCTGGTTTTCTTATACCGAGAAACCAGTCTTCTTTCAAAGAAATAGTCCTCAATACGTTTCCACGCGTTTTCTTCCCCTCCTTTAAACGGATGCGCACTTCTCGTATCAGTCTCTACCGTTGTGTAGCCAAAATGTTTGAGTGAAGGTACTTGAGATTCGGTTTCATTAAAAAGAACATTATGCTTTTGTTTGGATATGCCTTTAAGAGGCGATTCGACACGCAGTCTTTTCTCGACTTTTTTTCTAAAAACCGTAAACACTTCGGGTAGGTCCTCAATTTCAAAAGGTACTGCCTCAGGATCAAGTAAGAATTGCACCGGACGTTCTATCCAATTTAAATTGCCCTTGGGTAGTTCTTTGAGCACCCTTTCTTTTAGATTTCTTTCATAAGAAGCAATCCAAAGAGGACTGTAAACGGTGTCAATGTACTGGGATTCAATTAGATTCAAAAGTGATTCGGCTTTGAACGGGAGTACCATCAGATTGATCCCTAGTTCTTTTAGGCGGTCTTCAAGTTCGTTTAAGGCCTCTAATTCAAACTTACGAGCAAAAGGTCCTTTTGCCTGAAAAGGTTCATTGTGTAGGGGAATCGGTTTTTCGTCTATAAGATAGGCGCAGAGTACTCTTTTATGCATGGATGCGCGTTCAAGGAGTTCATTGTCTTCAATTCTAAGACATTCATTCAATAAGACGAGTGCATTGGAATCTTTCATTTTCTTTTGTGTTCTTGTGCGCACCTTTTACTGCAATACTTCACCTGTTCCCAATCGCGCTCCCATTTTTTACGCCAACTGAATGGGAACTGACAATGGACACATATTTTTTCGGGCAAATGAGGTTTACGGTGTGTCACTTTGGATCGATCTTGGTGGGAGATTGATCTGGTTTTGCATAGGCATAACGGCCCTCAAGGGTGGTCGAATAGTAGGCGTCTAATCCACCTATACCTACCGTTTTTAGGTGTTCGTGGTTTATAAAATGACCATACCCGAGGGCTTTCTCGTCAATCCAGATGGCTTTAATGGATGCGGTTACTAAAACGCATTGATTTTCAAGCAGGTGCTCTTGGCTATAGCTGCAGAGAATGTGAATAGGACTTTCTTTAACGAAAGGAATATGAGTTTCTTTTCTGAAAAGAGGTTCAAATCCAACCGCTTCGAATTCGGATGTTCCTTCAGGGTATTTAGCGCTTGTTTGATGGGCTCTTGCAGCCATCGCGCTTGTGATTGCATTAACCGAAAAGTCTTTGAGGTCTTTGATGTTGGCGTAGGTATGTCTTTCAACCGTTAGAGGTCGAAATACCACTCCTAAAAGGGCAGGATCACTCCCTAGATGCATCACTGAGTTAAATACACTTAGGTTTGTTCCAGAACTACCACGGGTGCCAATAAGATTTGCAGATCGAATACCAGAAATGGAATTGATCAGGGTGGCTCTTTCTCTGCTGGGTAAGGTCTTAAGGGATTGGGTATCGAAAAACTTCAAAATGTTTAAAGAATTTTATTAATCCTTAAACAAATGTACACTAAAGCTTTTCTAAACGGAAATAAAGTAAACTAGAAAGGGAAGGTTTAACCTAACTTCTTGAAAATGGCTTCCATCTTACTTGACTCCTCTTCAGCTAGGGTAGGATCAACAAGAATTCTTCCGCTATGCTCGTCGGTAATCACACGCTTTCTAGATGCTATTTCTACTTGAACCTGCGGCGGAAGGGTGAAAAACGATCCTCCTGAAGCACCTCGCTCTACCGAAACAACCGCTAGTTTATTCGCTACAGATGAACGAATACGCGTATATGCTTGCGAAAGACGCTCATCTAGATTCGATTTGTACTCCTCTGAAAGCTTTACAAGCGCTTCTTCTTCTTTAGCTGTCTCTTCAAGTATTGTGTCGAGCTCTGATTTTTTATGATTGAGATGTGACTCACGCTCACTGAGTTTTTCTTGTGTTTGCTCGATCACCTCATCTTTTTGTTCAATTTTTACCTTGAACTCTTTTATGTGTTTTTCAGCCAACTGAATCTCTAGCTCTTGAAATTCAACCTCTTTGCTCAACGAATTGAATTCGCGACTATTGCGTACGTTTTTTTGTTGCTCAGCGTATTTTTTGATTAACGCCTTTGACTCTTCAATAGCATTTTTGCGTGCCGCAATCTCGCCGTTTAAGGTCTCAATATCTTCTTGGTGTTTGGCTAATCTCGTTTTTAAACCTTCTACTTCATCAGCAAGGTCTTCTACTTCCATCGGTAGTTCACCTCTAAGGTTTTGAATGGTATCTATGCGTGAATCAATTAATTGAAGGTCGTAGAGTGCTCTTAGTTTTTCTTCAACACTCATTTCTTTTGATTTAGCCATAGGTATAGTACTTGACCGGATTGGTTTTTATTTCTGATAAAGTGACGGCAAAATTAGGAAATTTTTCCCTAAGCTTCTGAGCGATTGCGTTTTTTGTAAAGCGCTCAGATTCATAATGTCCGACATCCGCGAGTAAAAAGTTCAAATCCCCTTGAAAGAAGTCGTGGTATTTAAAATCTGAGCTTATGTAAGCATCTGCACCTAAGGCTTTTGCGTTTTGAATTGCAAATGCTCCGCTTCCGCCTAGGACAGCCACTCTATGAATTCTTTTTTCAGGTAGTGCTGAATGTCTTACCACCGGAGTTTTAAAGGTTTTGGCGATTGAGCTTAAGAAATCGGATGCGGTAAGCGCTTCGGGTAAGTGGCCTATTCGTCCAAATCCCGTTTGATTTTCTTCAGGAATCACTATCTGAACTTCAGTAAGCCTTAGTGCCTCGGCCATAAGATCACTAACCCCACCCAACACTTTGTCAAATCGCGTATGCAGGGCATAAATCGAAATCCTGTGTTCGATGGCCTTAAGGATGCTTCGGGACACATAGTTTTCAGGGGTAATATTCTTGATTCCTTTGAATAGAATGGGATGAAAACACACTATCATAGAAGCATTCAAAGCAATCGCTTCATCGATAACGGCCTCTAAAGCATCGTGACACACCAAAATGTGTTCTACGCTGCGTGAAGGGTCACCAACGAGTAAACCAGTATTGTCGAACTCCTCGGAAAGTGCTGAGGGAGCAATTTGTTCTAACGCTTCACAGATGTCGCCTACGGTTACCATACTCTTGAGTCAAGGAATCTACGAATTTATCATAATTTCGCTGCTATGCCGTCCTTAAAGCTCATATTGTGGCCTCTTTCTTTGAATTATCAGGTAGTGGTCTATGTGCGCAATAAACTTTACGATTGGGGATGGTTAAAGAGTGTCACTCCAAAAGTGAAGACTGTGGTGGTAGGGAACCTTTCGGTCGGCGGATCAGGTAAAACTCCAATGATTGAGTTCTTGTTGCGCCACTGGAAGTCTTCTGATCAACTCGCAGTACTTTCTAGAGGATATGGTCGTAAAACCAAAGGGTTTAGAATACTTTCAGAACGAGATAACGCCCAAACCGCCGGAGACGAACCTTTTCAACTGTATTCGTTGTTCAAGGAGCGCGCGATTTTTGCGGTTTGCGCCAACAGAGTACAAGCCATAGAACGCCTTAGATCTGTCTATCCTTTAGATAGCATTTTATTGGATGATGCCTTTCAACATCGAAAGATTAGCGCTACGAAAAATATCTTGCTTACTCCGTATGTACCGATCTTTTATGAAGATCATTATCTTCCGCTGGGTACACTAAGGGATCATAAAAATCAAGTAAAACGAGCTCATCTCGTGGTAGTCACCAAGTGCCCTAAGACGTTCACTTCATCAGAGGCAACTCTTATCGAGCAAAAGATTCAAAGACGTCACAACGTGCCCGTATTCTTTACCTGTAATGCGTATAACGAAACATTCCTTGACGAACTGTCAGCCTCAAAAGATTTACGTATTGCTTTGATTACGGGCTTAGCTAATGGAGATCGACTTTACAACGATTTGATAGAGCGTGGAGTAGCTCTAACGTTCTTTAAAAAGCCCGATCACTACAATTACAAGAAGAAAGACTTAGAGGTGCTTCGGTCGTTTGACTTGGTCCTCACTACCACCAAGGACCATTCAAAACTTAGGCCCATGTGGAGTGACCACTTACCGCCGTGCAAGGTCGTTGAGGTTGAACATCAGTTTTTGTTTGATAGAAAAGAAGCTTTTTTAGGGCTGCTTGCTGAATAGCTTGAATCACTAGTCGATATGTTTGTGGGCTTTGTACGATGAGCGTACAAGGGGTCCACTTTCAACATGTCTAAATCCGAGTGAAAGGCCATATTCTTCATACACTTTGAATTGATCAGGTGTAATAAAAGAAGAAACTGCGAGATGTTTTTTAGAAGGTTGAAGGTATTGCCCTATGGTTACAACATCAACATCTACGGCTCTCAAGTCTCTCAGAGTTTCTAAGACTTCTTCTTCGGTTTCGCCTAAACCGAGCATAATGCCTGATTTTGTTCTTCGCGCACCAGCTTGTTTCAAATAGGCAAGTACTTCGAGGCTACGCTCGTATTTGGCCTGAATACGGACAGCTCTAGTAAGGCGTTTTACCGTTTCTATATTGTGTGAGATCACTTCTGGAGCTGCCTCAACGATACGGTCTAAGTGTTCAGTGATTCCTTGAAAATCTGGAATCAGGGTTTCCATAGTAGTAGTCGGATTCATGCGTCGCACCGCACGAATCGTTTCAGCCCATAAGATAGATCCCATATCCTTTAGGTCGTCTCTGTCCACAGAGGTCAATACGGCATGCTTGATACCCATAACCTTGATGGATCGTGCCACTTTTTCTGGTTCGGCATAATCGACTTGCTCTGGTCGACCGGTTTGTACTCCACAAAATCCACATGAACGGGTGCATATGTTCCCTAGGATCATGAAGGTGGCTGTTCCTTCACCCCAACATTCTCCCATATTTGGGCAACTTCCAGAGGTACAAATGGTGTTGAGGTTGTAGGTATCAACAAGAGAGCGCAGCTGCTTGTATTTCTTGCCAGTGGGTAAGGTTACCCTAATCCATTTTGGCTTGCTTACACGTTTTTCTTCGGTCTGCTCCGTTACAATACTCTCCATGTTGCAATTTTCTTCAAAATTAAGGCATATTCTTCAAAAGTTCTCCCAGACTTCGACGGGCTCTTAGTAGAGAAACTTTGATGTTACTCTCGCTTTCTTGCAACAGATTACTTATTTCTCGAATCGAGTGCGATTCAAAATAAAAGAGCTCAATGAGCTGTTGATGACGACTATTCAATCTTTGGATCTGCTGCAATAGTTCGTGTTGCGTTTGTTCTTGAATGATTTGATCTTCATGATTTGGACTTTCGTCAAGCACCATATCCGATACTTCATTGAGACGCTCTTCAGTTCTATTGCGATTGCGCGAACGGATGAGGTCTATGTGAAGGTTTTTTGATATGGAAAGGAGCCAAGTGTTGAACTGAAAAGAGTCGTTATACGAGTCAAGCTTTTCAAAGGCTCTCGAAAACGTCTGAATAGCAATATCCTCAGCGTCGAGCTCATTAGAGGTGCGTTTCAGTAAGAAGTAGTACACCTCAGTCCAGTGGGTGGTGAGTAAGGAGTTAAAAGCGGCCTGATCGCCTTTAAGCGCCTTTTGGATAAGGGTAGTGGTAGCAGCGGTGTTCAACGACTCTGATTAACAACCTCTTTTTTACACATCTCGTCTGCGCTTTTTCCGCAGTAACTGCAGCTTTCTCCGTCTTTATTGAGAAAGGGACTTTGACTTGCACAGGTTCCTGAGAATTTTCCGTCTTTTTTTGCCCAAAGTTTAATGGCGATACCGGCGAAGGATAGTAGTAGCAAAAATGCAGTAAGAGCAACAAGTTTCATACCACAAAGGTAAGAAGTCTAAGGGTAAAATGTCACCTCTTCTTCTAAAGTGATTCCGAAGACATCGAATACACTTTTTTTAATGTGTTGTGCTAGATCTTTAAGGTCATTTCCACTTGCAGCTCCTAAGTTTACGAGTACAAGTGCTTGTTTATCGTGTACGGCCGCTTCTCCTTGGCGATATCCCTTTAGACCTAATTGATCGATAAGCCATCCGGCGGCAATCTTAAAGGTACCACCAGGTTGCGGATAAAGGGGAGCCTCCGGAAAGTTGGTTAATAGAGACTGGGTGAAATCAGCAGTAATGATGGGGTTTTTAAAAAAGCTTCCGGCATTGCCGAGGATCGCGGGATCAGGAAGTTTAGAGCGTCGGATGTTACAGACCGCTTCAGCAACATCTATAGGCCTTAAGCTATCGCCGTTTTTATCCGAAACCCAGTTTTTTAGCGGAGCATAGCTCAGGTTGAGCGTATGATTTTTTCGACTCAGTTTAAAGGTAACTTCGACAATAACGTATCGATTTTTATGCTCGCTCTTGAAGATTGAATTTCGGTATTCGAAAGCGCAGTCTTCAGAATAGAATATCTTTTCTTCTCGAGTGCTGCGATCGAAAGCTCTACACGAATAAAAACTGTCTTTTAATTCTACGCCATAAGCCCCAATATTTTGAATGGGGGCGGCGCCGACAGATCCAGGAATAAGGGCGAGGTTTTCAAGCCCACCAAATCCTTGTTCAAGCGTCCACATCACAAAGTCATGCCATGGTTCGCCTGCAGCTGCGGTCACCAACACCTCATTTTCTGAATACGGATTGAAATGACGTCCTTTTAATCTGATAAGGCCCACGCGATAGGGTAAATGATCTGTGAAAAGCACATTACTACCTTGCCCTAAAATGAGGTCATCGCCTAAAGTGTCTTCTTCCAAAAAGGCGATTAATTCTGATTCAGTGTGTATAGAATGTATAGCCCTAGCTTGGGCAGACACACCCAATGTATTATAGGACTTTAAATCAGAATTCAAGACAGCCATGGATTAACCAGAGTATGCTTTTAGTCCTTCTTCAAGTATTGTTAGGGCCTTTTGTAAAGATCCTTTATCGAGTACGTAAGCTATACGCACTTCATCTTTTCCCATTCCCGGTGTACTATAGAATCCACCAGCTGGAGCCACCATGACGGTTTCGTTTTTTAAGGCAAAGTGTTCTAACAGCCATTGGGCAAAAGCCTCAGCATCATCGACAGGAAGTTTTGCAATGCAATAGAACGCTCCTTTAGGATTTGTGGTTTGCGCCCCTGGAATGCGGCTCAATCCTTCAACCAAAAAATCGCGACGTTCACCGTATTCTTTTAGAACCGCATCAAAATAATGCTTATCGGTATCCATTGCGGCTTCACTGGCGATTAGCGCGTAGGTAGGAGGGGAGAGTCGGGCCTGGGCAAACTTCAAAATAGCAGCCCTTAAAGCCTTGTTTCTGGTGACCACGAATCCGATGCGTGCCCCACACATGCTGTAACGTTTTGAAACGGAGTCTACCACAATCGTGTGTTCTTTTAGCTGGTCAAAGCCTAGCATTGAATAGTGTGTAGCGCCGTCGTAAACGAATTCACGGTACACTTCATCAGCAATGATGTACAAATCGTGTTTCAGCGCAAGATGAGCCAATTGATCGAGCTCTTCTTTCTTATAGACATAGCCTGTAGGATTAGAAGGATTACAGATCAAAATAGCACGTGTCTTTTCAGTAATAAGTCGTTCAAAATCCGAAATACTCGGTAGGGCGAAATCGTTGTCAAAGTCACAGGTGATCGGAACAATAGTCACATTGTTGGCCTGCGCAAAACCATTGTAATTGGCATAAAAAGGCTCCGGAACAATAAGTTCTTCTCCGGGATCTAAAACAGATCCGAGGGCAAACGATAACGCTTCTGACCCACCTGTGGTGACTACGATGTCTTCAGCAGTAACGTTTAAATCTAAGGCATTGTAGTACCCAGCGATTTTAGTTCTAAAGGTATCGGAGCCTTCGGTTCGGTTGTAGGCAAGTACGCTGATGTCGGCCTCTTTAACAGCCTTAAGTGCTTGGTCTGGGGTTTTGATATCGGGTTGACCGATATTGAGGTGATGAACGTGAATACCTCTCTTCTTAGCGCCTTCTGCGTAAGGAACTAATTTTCTTATGGGAGAAGAAGGCATAAGCTGAGCCTTCTTGGAGATACTGGGCATACCTTTTTAATCCAAAGGTAAAGGATTTAGTCTTCTACTCTTCCAGCTATGGTAAAAACGGTGATTCCATTAGAAGTGTTAGATACCAGACTAATTTTTTTTCTGAACGGTCCGTTCAATTTGCTAATATCAATGGTAAAACCAATGCTGTCAATCGCCCCTGAAGCTAAACTTTCAGGGAAGTAGGTGGCGTCATAGCCAAAACTTGTGCGCACCTCAGAAATGAGTAAAGAAGATTCACTTTTATTGGTGATCTTAAAGTACAAGGGTTGCTTGGTCGTGGCTGTGATTGTTCCAAATTCTATAGTCGAGGTACCGTCTATAAGAACGGGCTCCTGACTAGAGGCTACCTGTGCGGTAAAGAATCCGAAAATGGAAAATATGAACTTTTTCATACTAGTGTATTTTCTGCTAACATTCTGAAAGCTAAATATCTATATACAGAAAGCAAATAACTTTTAGTTATGATATGATGTTTCCTATTTTTGTCGCTACACTTTAACGCTTTAATTCCCTATTTCTAGTGGATTCAACCTACACCCCCCAATCGATTGAGTCAAAATGGTACGCTTACTGGCTTGAACACAAATTCTTTGAGTCTAAAGTAGATTCTAGGGAGCCTTATACCATTGTGATACCACCTCCGAACGTTACAGGGGTGTTGCATATGGGGCATATGCTCAATAATACCATTCAAGATGTGCTGATTAGACGTGCGCGTTTGCAGCAAAAAAATGCGTGTTGGGTTCCCGGAACCGATCACGCCTCAATAGCGACAGAAGCTAAGGTGGTCAATCGCTTAAAAGAACGCGGAATTACAAAGGAGTCTCTGACTCGAGAGGAGTTTTTAAAACACGCGTGGGAGTGGACTGAGGAGTACGGAGGTGTCATTCTTGAGCAATTGAAACGTTTAGGTGCGTCTTGTGATTGGTCGCGTACCACTTTTACGATGGACCGTCACATGTACGATTCAGTAATTGAGGTGTTTGTAGACTTATATGAAAAAGGGCATATCTATCGTGGATACCGTATGGTGAATTGGGATCCAGAGGCTAAAACCACCTTATCAGACGAAGAAGTCATTTACCAAGAACGTGAAGGAAAACTGTATTTCGTCAAGTATCTTTTTGTCGACGGCTCTGGTGCTATAACGGTGGCTACCACAAGGCCTGAAACCATTTTTGGAGATGTGGCTATTTGTGTAAACCCCGAAGACGAACGCTACACGAATTGGGTAGGAAAGAAGGTTTATGTGCCCATGTGTAATAGGGAAATACCTATAATTTCCGATACTTATGTCGATTCTGAATTTGGAACGGGATGTTTAAAAATAACTCCTGCTCATGACCAGAATGATAAAAATATTGGCGACACCTACGGATTAGAGGTAATTGATGTCTTAAATAATGATGGGACCTTGAATGCCCATGCACTCAGTTTTGAAGGACAGGATCGCTTTGAAGCGCGGCCTCTGATCTCAGACGAACTAGAACGTCTTGGGCTTCTCGAAAAGGTTGAAAACCACATGAATAAGGTGGGTACTTCAGAGCGAACAGGCGCGGTCATTGAGCCTCGTCTTCTTGATCAGTGGTTCTTAAAAATGGAAGAACTGGTCAAGCCCGCCATTGATGCTGTTTTAAATACAAGAGAGATCAAACTTCACCCCTCAAAATTTGATAATACCTATAGACATTGGTTAGAGAATATCCGAGACTGGAACATCTCACGACAATTGTGGTGGGGACAACAAATTCCTGCGTACTATTACGAGGGAGGGTATGTGGTGGCTAGAACTATTGATGAAGCCATAGATAAGGCCAATCTAAAGGCCGCTGAGTCAGGAATTGATAAGCGCTATACAGCCGCTGATTTCAAGCAAGATGAAGACGTTCTAGATACCTGGTTTTCTTCTTGGTTATGGCCGATCAGTGTATTCAATGGGATTTTAGAGCCCGACAATGAAGAAGTAAATTATTATTACCCAACATCTGACCTCGTCACCGGACCCGATATCTTGTTTTTCTGGGTTGCACGGATGATCATCTCGGGTTATGAATATCGAAATACCTTCCCCTTCAAAAACGTATACCTCACGGGATTGGTTCGCGATAAGCAGGGAAGAAAAATGTCAAAATCTCTGGGGAATTCGCCAGACGCCCTAAAGCTGATTGACACTTACGGTGCCGATGCGGTCAGAGTAGGATTATTGTTAAGCTCAGCTGCAGGAAATGACCTGCTCTTCGATGAGGCGCTTTGCCAACAAGGAAGGAATTTTGCCAATAAAATCTGGAATGCATTTCGTCTCATTACGAGTTGGGAGGTAGCAGAGCTGCCTCAGCCTGAAGCCAATAAGTTAGGGATTGCATGGTTCGAGTCGCAGTTCAGTCAAACGCTTGAATTTATTGAAGATCAATATGATAAGTATCGCATTTCAGACGCCTTAATGGCATTGTATAAATTGATATGGGACGATTATTGCTCCTGGTTGCTCGAATTGATCAAACCTGCCTATCAGCAGCCTATTGATCACAAGACAAAGGAGCAAGCGTTTGATCTGATGGAACGCCTTCTAAAGGTATTGCATCCGTTCATGCCTTTTTTAACCGAAGAGTTATGGCATGAGTTGAAAGAACGTGATCAAAGCGATTCGATCTGTGTGGCACATTGGCCAAATGCAGGGGTTGTCGACACTTCGTTAATGAAACGCTTTGAACATACGCAAGAGGTGATTTCGGCGCTGAGAACGCTGCGTAAAGACAAAAATCTTAAGCCTAAAGAAGTACTTGAAGTATATACCCTTCAATCAGAGACTATTGAATTATTTCCGGAGGTTCTTTCTAAGTTAGGATTTACCGAAGCACTTATACAGGTAGAATCTGCCCCTGAAAATGCGATTAGTTTCAGGGTGGGAACGGTAGAATATTATGTGCCACTAGGAAATCAAATTGATGTTGAAGAAGAGCGCGAAAAGTTACAGAAAGAATTGGAGTACCAGAAAGGGTTCCTTGCTAAAGTAAATCAGAAACTTAAAAACGAGCGTTTCGTTTCAAATGCTCCAGAAGCTGTTGTAGCGATTGAGCGCAAGAAAGCTGACGATGCTCAAGAAAAAATTCAAGCGATAGAATCAACCTTAGAGAAGCTAGGATAATTCTGCTAAGACCGATCTTCCTCCTTGAACCTTTTGGCCAACTTCTACTTTAATCGAAGCGTCTAAGGGGAGGTAGATATCAATGCGTGACCCGAACTTGATGAATCCGGCATCTTTACCTTGTGCTGCGCTGCCCCCTTTTTTTGCATAATTCACAATACGGCGCGCTAAGGCCCCGGCAATTTGTCTATACAGTATGTGCTGATTGTTCTTATGACGAATGGCTACTGTAGTGCGTTCGTTTAGTGTACTTGATTTAGGATGCCAGGCAACTAAATACTTTCCTGGGTGATAGTGAGAGTAAACCACTTCTCCGTCGCAAGGATAACGGGTGACATGCACATTTAATGGAGACATAAAAACCGATATAAGCATGCGTTCGTC
>Ga0181565_10001737_pt1 | contig 16614 bp, 15 predicted proteins | sample 101ome_16_FD_129661 | JGI IMG/M metagenome (GOLD analysis project Ga0181565, IMG submission 129661) | Coastal salt marsh microbial communities from the Groves Creek Marsh, Skidaway Island, Georgia - 101401AT metaG (megahit assembly) | ecosystem: Environmental > Aquatic > Marine > Intertidal... | reverse complement strand
CGGAACGTACTTTTGATAGAGAAGACTTTTTTGGTGCATGTTTTACTTTATGCATTATTCTTTTGTCTAAATATCGTAATAAACCTTTCTCAATAACCCTTCTTTTTTGATCCATTGTCGGGTGAGCACCTTGGTCAAAATTACTTAAACCATAATTAGAAATATACTGCTCGTTATGACGCCAACTATCCACACGTAACTTAAGCTCTTCAAGTGCGCCTGAGTAATCATTCGTCCACATGTCCTGAATAAAACCCTCTTCTTCATAAATGGCGAACATATCAGTGTCTGGTACAAAGTTTTGAGGAATTCGATAATTCTCGCCAGCAAAGCTATTAGTCATCAGCCCTAACAACACTAAAGAAAATAAAAGTAAATTCAACTGTCTAATTTTCATACACACCTTCAAGTGCAAATGCCCATAATTAGTGCATTTTCCTTTTCTTGAAAGGTATAGGAGCAATTAGGGTGCCAACTATTTGTGACAGTGCCCAGTGATATTACCTAACGACATTTTCCGTTTGCTTTAACAACTCTTTAAACGCTTTTCTAGCAGCAGGGTCCATATCCTTTGCTTGGCTTTTCATTACTTTTAAAAAAGCATTAGCTGACATTCCAACAGGTAAACTTGATTGCTTTTTGACCCTTGTCGTTCTTGTTTTAGCGCCAGCAATTCCACCGTCTTTAATCATCCTTCTAAGTTCAAGGCGTTTTCGAACAGCACCGAGAAGAATTTGACGTTCAACTTTCTTTTTAAACGTTTTATTTTCAATGCCATTAAATTCAATTAAAACATACTTTTCAATTTCAAAGTTCTTCGCAGCTTCTTTTACCTTCTTTGGTAATTTCGCAATAATCAAACTTCGATGAACCTCTGTTTTAGAAATGCCTAATGCTTTACATATTTTTCGCTCAGAACTTTTTGTTGCTTTTTGGTAATTCAAAATTCCATCAGCTTTATCAATGTAATGGAGAGCTTCTCTAGATGAATTTTCCGAAAATTGAATGGCCATCAATTCATCAGAAGTTTTGTCCTCTAAAACAAAGCATGGCGCAGCTTCAATATCGATACTCGACATTGCACGGTAACGTCTTTCACCGCAAATTAAGACAAATTTGTTTTTTTCTCGATGAACAACAAGAGGTTGGATTAATCCATTTGCTTCAATATTTGCTGCCAACTCTCTGATTGAAGACTCATTAAATTTTGTTCGAACCTGATCTTTGACAACAATTGACTTTAAATTTACTTCCTGTAATTTAGCGCCATCAAAAAGTTCATCACCATAATTTTTAAATAAATCTTTATTTAAAGTGATCACCTTTCTATTTTTTTTCGACACTCTCTTTTCAAAAGTTTTTGCCATCCTTAGCTCCTGTTTATGAAAATTTTTACGACCTAAAAAACCCTATAAACCTAACGAGGACCAGAGATTTTCATAATCTTGCTTCCCTTTACTAGAGTTACCTTGCATAAAAACTGGAATCCCCATTGAGATTGACTCTTGCATTTGTACAAGATTTCTAATGGGAGAAGTTATTGCAAAAGATTGAGACAGCTCATCTAATCGCTGTTTTTCAATTTTTCTTCTAGTATTGACAAGATTTGGAATAATCGAGAATTCTAAGTCAGGATTTTCAGAGTCTTTAATAATTTCAAAAGTATCTAAAAGCTCTTCAAGTCCATCGATAGAGTAGTCTTGAGCTTGAGTAGGAATTAATATTCTATTTGATGCAACTAACGCCATAATCAATTCATCTCCTAATACGGGAGGAGTATCAATTACCACGTAATCATAAGAATCTTCGCCAATAGCTTGAAGTCTTAACCTCAAAAGACGCTCTTTTCTGCCTGCTTCTCTTCTAATATCACCTTCACTTAAAATTAAAAGCTTTGATAGATTAGCTAAATGTCTACTTGAAGGAATGATTGAGATATTTTGATGAAACTCACCAACTCCTTCACTCGGTATAATCAATTCTTCATATCCAACATCGCCAATAAGCCACTCTGGAACAAGGGTTCGTTGAACCTGCACGCCAAAAGTAGAACTTAAGTTTGCTTGAGAATCAAGATCGATAACAAGAACTTTGTTACCTTTGTTAGCTAGATGACAAGCCAGTTGGTAACATTGCATTGTTTTACCAACTCCGCCTTTATTGTTGGCCACCGTTATTACTTCCATGTATCCCTCCATTGTTCACACCAAAAAAAATTTTTTGATTCATGAACACTTTTTAGCCATAATTAATTTTATTTAATAAACCCCTCATAAGTCAAAATAATATTTATTTGTTGATCGTTTAGGTCTGTTTCTACATAATATAAAAATTAAAAATGGAGGTTATCAATGGCCATAAAAAATATTTCAGTAACTGAACTTCAAAATAAAAAGAACGAAGATGAAAAGATTATTTTAATTGATTGTCGGGAACAATCAGAATGGGATGAATCACATGTAGATGGTTTTACACTTATTCCCCTTAGCTGTTTTGAGCAAAGTCTTGAAGTTTTAAAAGATAAATCACAAGAAATTCACATCATGTGTCGCTCAGGGAAAAGAAGTATGAATGCCTGCATGTTTTTAGAGGAAAATGGTTTTGAAACTCTATACAACGTTGAGGGTGGAATACTTGCATGGAAGGATGCGGGACTGGAGACCAAATAAATGTTGTATTTAGATTATAATGGTTCAGCTCCTTTAAGAAAGTCTGTTTCTGATTTTTTATCAACAAGACTGGAGCAAGGTGGCCCTTATGCTAATCCAAACGCAAGTCACTTCCTCGGAAGCAAGTGCTATATGCAAATCGAGAAGGCAAGACGAAACTTAGCAAAGTTCATTGACTGCTCACCACACCAAGTAATCTTTAACTCAGGCTCCACAGAAGGGATATCTTCCGTTTTTTTACACACCTACTTTCGTTTTAAAGACACAGAGAAAAAACTCATTTTTGTTAGCGATACTGAGCATGCTGCCCCGATTAATGAAAGCCTTTTTTTAGAAAAACATGGTTTTTCAACTGTGTATATTCCAACGATGACAAATGGAGAAATAGATCTTCAATTTTTGTCTGATCAGGTTAAAAAAAATCACGAAAAAATTGCGCTCATTTCCGTGATGGCCGCAAATAATGAAACTGGCGTTATACAACCCTATGAGACAATCTCATCGATTTGTCAGGAATATAAAATTCCCTATCTCTGTGACACAACCCAAATTCTTGGGAAATCGGATTTTTCCTTTGAAAAATCATCAGCTGATTTTATCACTGTCTCTGGCCATAAGCTTGGAGCGCTACCCGGCGTTGGTGCACTAATCTTAAAAAACCCCAACACTTTTATTCCAACTATTCATGGAGGAAAACAAGAAACAGGACTACGAGGTGGTACTCAAAATTATATTGGAATAGAGACTCTAAACATTGCCGTGGAAGACTTAATTGAAAAATCTGACTGTCATGAGAAAGTATCTAAATTAAGAGACAAATTTGAAAAGAACCTCTCCGAGAAATTTCCAGACCTAGTAATTTTTGGAAAAAATGCAAATCGTATATGCAACACCTCCTTTATTTCACTGCCAAATACTAATGCTAGCGATATTCAAGATGAACTTCAAATGCAAAAAATATTTGTCACAACTTCTTCTGCCTGCTCAGATCAAAGTACAAAAGGCTCGAGAGTTTTAGATAAAATGAATGTACCTCTCGAGCAAGCAAAAGGTGCTATTAGAGTATCTTTTTGCTCCAGTAATACGCCAGAGGATTATGATCGGGCTTTCGAGACTCTTTCCAAGATTTATCAAAAGATCCTCTAAGATCCCTAACAAATTAGCCCAATAATTGATATTATTATTGGGAGGAGTTTGTTCCTCAGATTTTGGAGGTATCGCGTGAATGAATGGATTCAAGAATCAACAAATTCAGACCAGTCCTTAAACACATTCTCATATGAGGATTTTACTGAATTAGTTACTCAAAACCCAAGAAAGTATATTCGTAACACCTCAACTTATATATTAGATATGCTAAATCATTTCACCGGCTCATCTTCAAATCAAATTGGAGCAGATCTTTTTGAAAATGATCATCATGATGCACCTGCCGTTTTCGGACAAGACCACACAAAAAAGGAAATTTATAATATACTAAAGAGCTTTCAAGAAGAAGGTATTAACAATAAGTTTATACTTCTTGTTGGCCCCAATGGGTCCGCAAAATCGAGTTTTGTAAAAAAGCTAATGAAAGGAATGGAAATTTATTCAGAGCATGAGGATGGTTGCAACTATTCTTTTTCATGGATATTTCCAATAGAGTCATATACCAAGGGAGCACTTGGATTAAACCAACAATCAATACCTCACTCAAGCAGTCATTTAACCACCTATGCCTATTTAGACGATAAAGAAATTTCTGCAATTCTCCCATCTGATTTAAAAGACAATCCAATTTTATTAATTCCAATTGACCATCGAAGAAAAGTTATAGAAGAACTTTTTAAAGACGATCAAGAATATCTAAAGTTTGTTAAAAAATCATCTCTTTACAATGGTGACATGAGCAAAAGAAACAAAATGGTTTATGACGCTCTTTTAAAAAATTATAAAGGTAACCATGCTGAGGTTTTAAAGCATATAAGAATTGAGAGATTTAATATTTCCAAAAGATACTCAAATGGAGCTGTTACAATAGAGCCCCAAATTCATGTTGATGCTCAAATGCAACAGATCACAATGGATAAAAGACTTGCGAGCATTCCCCCAAGCCTACAGTCACTTAATCTTTTTCAAATGCACGGACAATTGATGATGTCCAATCGAGGTATTTTAGAGTTTTCGGACCTACTAAAAAGACCACTCGACACCTACAAATATTTATTACAAACGATGGAAACAAGTAATATTAACCTAAATGGAATTCTAACTGAATTGGATATATTCTTTATTGGAACCAGCAACGAAATTCATCTAAATGCATTTAAACAACACCCGGATTATAATTCTTTCAAGGGAAGATTTAAATTTATCAAAGCACCATACCTGCTAAATTATAAACAAGAAGAAGAAATTTATGAATCACAGGTTCAAAGCTTATCTCTAAAAACTAAGTTTGAGCCACATGCATTGAACGCTCTATGCTTATTTGCCGTCATGACTCGCCTACGATCTCCTCTATCGAAAAACTATGATGATAAAAATTTAGCAAATATTATCTCTAAATTCTCTCCTCTAGAAAAAGCATTATTTATTTCAGAGACAGATAATATTCCAGATGATTTAACAAGCGAGCAAAAACAGGTTCTTCAACAGAATGCTGACATTGTTATTGGAGAATATACAAACGAAAATCTATATGAAGGTAAATTTGGATTATCACCAAGGGAAATAAAAACATTTATATATGAAATTGCCAGTGAAAAAGATTCAATTACTTATATTGATATTTTAGAAAGTCTTGAAGATTTAATTCAGCGGAAAAGTGACTTTGACTTTTTAAATATGACCCCTCAAGGAGATTTTCACAACCCCGTTCGGTTTATCGAACATATAAAAAATTATGCGACAGAAAATTTTGATAAAGAGCTAAGAGATTGCCTGGGATTAATCGATAATCGAAGCTATGATGAATACATCAGAAAATATATCTCAAACATCAATGCACAAATAAAAGGTGAAAAAGTTAAAAATGAAATTACCGGAAAATTTGTAGACCCAGATGAATACTTCATGAATGAATTTGAAAAGAGTATCAATATCAAAGAAGACGCACAAAAATTTCGCTCCCATATCATCTCTAAACTAGGAGCCTATTTTCTAGATAACCCAGGTAAAACGATCGACTACATTGAAGTTTTCCCTGAGCTCATTAAATCTCTAAAAGAAAGTTTTCGAAACGAACAAAAAAAGTATATCCAAACGCTATCCAACCATATTGTTTTTTATGAGAAGGCAATCATGGACAAAAATCAAGCAAGCACAATAGAAGAAGCGACTAATAAAAAGGAAATTGAAGATATAAAAAAGGTAATTTCCTCACTTGCTGAAACATATAACTATTCGAAAAAAGGTGCATTATCCCTGCTTAAAAATGTATTAAATGCAAAATACTAAGTTCACCTTGACGTAAAAGGTACTTTCTTATTAATTGCAAGGATGCCGTTAATAGAAAAATTATATGATGGAGATATATTTCGCTTAAAGTGGAGCGTTGAGCCTGAGCACGAAAACCTTCGATTAGATCAATTTCTAGGGAAACACTTTAAATCCTTAAGCCGCGAGCAAATTAAAAGAAAAATAGCCTTAGGTGAATGCCAAATTTTAAACAGGCCAGAATCTAAAAAACCGTCTTCAAAAATAAAAGCGCTTGATATTATAAAAGTTGATATAAAAAAAGATACGAATGAAGATGAATATTGGAACGGCCAAAAATTGGATTTTGATCTCCCCATAGAGATTTTCGAAGATCAAAATATTATCGTCTCAAATAAACCTGCTTACATGAGCACTCACCCGACAGGGCGCCATCTTTTTCACTGCGCAACAGTTTTTTACGAGCAAAAGTTAAAAACAAAAACCATTCACTCTATTCATCGTCTTGATAGGGAAACATCTGGAGTATTACTACTGGCCAAAAACCCAGAGTTCGCAAATAAGTTAACAACTGAATTTGAAAACTCAAACGTCAGAAAGTGTTATTTTTTCATCGCTAAAAAATCTGCCAAAAATCCCCCTAAAGAGTTTAAGGCAAAAGAGAGAATGGATAACCCTGAGGAAGGACTCAAAAAAGTAATTGTCCAATATTATCCAGAGGGATCTAATTTAGGAAAATATGCTGAAACAGATTTCATTATCGTAAATGAGAACGACCAGTATTGTTACGGTTTGGCTTTCCCAAAAACAGGTCGAACCCACCAAATAAGAGTTCATGCATTGGCCCATGGAATCCCATTAATTGGAGATAAGTTATACCTCGGAGGCTACCCTATGTTTCAACGCTTCAAGGACGGTGTTGCAACTGAAAATGACCATTCAGAGATGATTCTCACCAGACATGCTTTACATGCAACTGCGCTTGAAATTGAGTATAAAGGTCGCAACAGAATCTTTTTTGCTGAAATCCCCAAAGACATGGGAGCATTTATTCTTTCAGAGTTTTATGAATCACCTTCAGTAACGAATCAAAAAATTGCCAAATTGATTTCATCAAAACTAAGAAGCAGCTCTGAGACCTATATTTGAAAATGAGTTTAGTACTTCGGCAACCATTTCAACCTCAACTTTGCTCATTCCTGGAAAAACAGGCAATGAAATTGAGTTATAAGCAATAAATTCAGATTTTGGAAATTTTAACTTATCCCATCCAAATTGCTTAAAACACTCTAAATGATGAATTGGAATCGGGTAATGACGGCCAAAACCAATTTGGTGGGATTCAAGATGTGAGCATAATTCACTTAACGATTTCGTTGTCGCTATCATCAAATGATAAACATGACTCCCATCAAATTTATTGCTCAATAAACTTACTTCGCTACTATCAATTAATTGATGATACATTTTTGCCACATTAATTCTGTCTTGATTCCACTCGTTCATATAACGAAGTTTAATATCCAAAAATGAAGCTTGAATATTGTCTAATCTTGATGTTGACCCAATATATTTATGGTAATACTTTTTTGTTTGACCGTGCTCTCTTAAAGCATTCATTTTGTGAAAATAATCTTCGTTACTTGTGACAAAAGCTCCCCCGTCACCAAGTGCACCTAAGTTTTTTCCCGGATAAAATGAAAACTCAGCACCATCACCAATTGTTCCTGCACTATATCCGTCTTTTTTCGCTCCATGCGCTTGAGCGCAGTCCTCAAAAATTGTTACACCATAAGTTTGTTTCAATCTAATCAGCTCTTTAGGGTCGACGATTTGACCGTAAAGATGAACAGGTAAAATAAAATTAATACCCTTTTTTATAAGTTCTTCAGCTTGCGCTAGATCAATTAATCCTTGATCATCAACGTCTACGAGAACTGGTTCTCCACCAGCTTGAATGATCGCAGAGATCGTAGAAACAAAAGTCATTGCAGGAGCTATAACTTTATCCCCCTTTTTAAGGCCGCATGCCTGAAGCCCTAAAACCAATGCATCGTGCCCCGATCCAACGCCTGTGCAGAAATCAGTACCAACCCAATTAGAGAAGTTTTCTTCAAAACTTGCGAGCTCACTTCCTTTGGTAAAGCCATTCTTACCAAGGATTTTCCGAAAAGAGGCCACAAACTCCTCCTCAAGAGGGCCGTGCATTCTCCACATATCTAAAAATGGAACTTTCATATTTATTCCTTTAACTAGCCTTTTTAACAGCTGTATGAGTTGAACTATTTTGTGCATCAAGCACTAGAGATAAAGATTTCATTGTTCTTAGAGTAATCTGATTATAATAGTCTCGGACTTCCTTATCATTGATTGCACGGTAAAATTCATCCATTTCAAATTTTAACGCTTCGGTTGCTTCGATTGCAGGTGAGTAACTATCCCCTGACTTATAACTAATTCTAGCGGTATAACCAATTTCAGATGCCCCCGCCTGGAGATCTTTAAGGTCAACACCTCTATTATAAAATTTTATTTTTTCTGTGACTTGATTATCATCATAACTAATCATTCCCTCTGATCCGACAATTATAAAATCTCTAATTTTATAGGGAGAGAGCCAGGAAACAGTAACAAAAGCTTTCACCTTATTATCAAATTCAATAGAAGTTTGTGCAAAGTCCTCGTGAGGCAAACCAGCTGCCGAAAAACTATTTGTTGTCGCGGAGGTAATATTACCATCAAATAAAAAACTAATAATGCTTAAATCATGAGGCATAAGATCATAAACAACATTAACATCTGGTTGATAGAGACCTAGATTTAGCCTTGAGGAGAGAACGATGTAAGGGGTACCAATTTTGGGAAGCATTTCCTTCATTTTCCTGACTGCTGGATTAAAAATAAAGGTATGATCAGCAAAAATAGTCAGACCTTTCCTCTCTGCTTTTTCAATCAATTTAATTGTTTGATCTATTTGCTTAGTAAAAGGCTTCGTCAATAATACATGTTTTCCTTTTTCTAAAAAATAATCTGCAAAAAAATAGTGATGATCAACCGGAACGATAGGGGCGACGACATCCACATCATCACTGATCATTTTGTAATCATTTGTCACATTTACCGAAGGAAACATTCTTTTTGCGTTCTCTAGATTATTTTCGTCTAAATCACAAATTGTATGGAGCTCAAATTTTGAGGAAAGTGAAAAATTCCTGGCAATATTTTTCCCCCAGTAACCATAACCTATAAGTGCGACTTTCATAAAACTCCTTGGCAATACATCAACTTTTCGGCGACAAAAATCAAACAATTAGAATATTTTTGTGCCTTGTTAACATAAATAAATTATGTTTTTTTATCGTGTGGATATAAATTCGCGTATTGTAAATTCCTCAGAGTCTTCTAGAATAAAAATACATGAATTTACAGGCTAAAACTCACCTAGAGATTATTAAAGAAAACAAGAAATTACTTAATCAAGTTGATGGAGAACCATTGACGATTTCTTTATTAAGCAACATTACGCTTAATAAAATGAAGGACATTTTAGAATTTCCACTGAGAAGTAATGGCATCAATGCACATGTAAAAATTGGAAATTATGACAATATTATTCAAGACTCACAAAATGAGAAAAATAATGACGTCGTTATTATTCATCAAGAGCTATACAATATTAGCTCTGAGCTTGCGAGTTGTGTTCTCCATGACAGCGACAACAGCCTTGAGGAAATATCTAAAGAAATAAAATCTCAAATTGACTTAATTCTTCTTAATTTAAAAGAAACAAAGCTCGTCATTTTTAATTTGTATTCAGCTCAGAATTTTTTCAATGATCTACAAGGTAAGACTAATTATGCAGGTCTCGTGAATGACTTAAATTCGTATCTAATATCCAAACAAACTGGTCACAAGAATCTACGAACACTTAATATTGATCAAATTACATTCAACTTAGGTGCCAACAATTCTTTGGATTATAAAAGCTACTATGCATTCAAAGATCTATATAAGACGAATTGGATTGCTGCATACGTAGAAATTGCACAACATATCATCTACTCCATTTCAGGAAAGATAAAAAAAGCACTGGTCTTGGACTGTGATAATACTTTATGGAAAGGAATTTTAGGTGAAGATGGTTATAGTGGTATTGAAATGTCAGCAACCTCTAAGAATGGTGAAATATTTAACTACATTCAAAAATTAATACTTCAATTATCCAAAAGAGGAATTCTAATCTGTCTATGTTCAAAAAACAATGAAGAAGACGTAGATGAAGTAATAACTAAACATCCTGACTTTCTTTTAAAAGATTCGACCATTACATCAAAAAAGGTCAATTGGAACAATAAGGCTAGCAACATCAGAGATATTGCAAAAGAACTTAACATTGGGCTTGATAGCTTAATTTTCATTGATGATTCTGATTTTGAAGTTAACTTAATAAAAGAGAGCTTGCCTGAAGTAGTGACCTTTCAAGTTCCTAAGAACCTGAGTGAATACCCCTCATTAATAAATAATGTCGCTAATTATTTTTATCGCCATGAAATTACCGAGGACGATTTAAAAAAAGCTGAAGAATACAAAAAGCAAGCGAAGAGAAGCCAAGAGAAATCCACATTTTCAAGTATTGATGATTATATTAAATCCTTAGACATCAAAATAGCGATTTATAAAGATAATGAAGAACACTTAAGCCGAATGGAACAAATGGCCCAAAAGACAAATCAGTTTAATTTGACGACAATAAGGCATACGAATAGTGAACTTAATCAGTTCATTCAAAAGAAAGATAGTCACACCTACTGCATCAATGTTGAGGATAAGTTTGGCGATTCTGGAATTACCGGATTAATCGTGACAGAATCAATTGACAAGAGCACGTTTAAAATTGTCACCTTTCTCATGAGCTGTCGTGTCATTGGACGAAATATCGAGCATGCATTTTTAAAGCATGTTATCGATGACCATATTAATTTAGGTTATTCTGTGGTCCAAACAAAGTACGTAAAAACAAAAAAAAATCAGCAAGTCAGCAAGTTTTATGATGAAGTCGGATTCAATGTTGAGTCACAAGATGATCAAAAAACTTTCTATATCGCGGAAGTAAATAATATTAAATTTAAAAACGTAGATTATATTCGGAGAAAATAATGTCTAATGATTCAAAAATACAAGAAATTCTTGAGACAGTTTTAGAATTGGACCCATCAGAATACAGTGAAGATATCTCAACAGAAAACAATGAAAAATGGGACTCTATTAAACACCTTCTCTTAATTTCAACAATTGAAGAGGAATTTCAAATTAATCTTAACGACGAGGATCTACTTAATTTGACAAGTTTTCAAAGTATAAAAAAACGCCTAGAGGAAATTTAAATGAAAAGTATTATTTCTCCAAAAGCAAATATTGGAAACAACGTTACAATTGGAGACTTTGTCAAAATACATGATAACGTTGAAATCGCCGACAATACAATTATTGGAGATTTTTGTCATATCGGTGTTCCGACAAAAAATGCAGGTGATAAAAATCTCTTTATAGGACCAAACTCAAATATAAGAAGTCATTGTGTCATATATCAAGGGTCATTTTTTGAATCCAAGCTAGAGACAGGTCATCACGCACTAATCAGAGAAAATTTAATTGCCGGTAAAAATCTACGAGTAGGTAGTTTTTCTGAACTGGAAGGTAATATTAGAATTGGCCACTACACTCGAATTCATAGCAAAGTTGCCATCAGTCCAGGGTGTGAAATTGGCGATTTGGTCTATATATTTCCAAGAGTTCAAACTAGTAATGACCCGCTACCTCCAAGTCATATCGGAGAGCCAGTTAAAATTGATCACCTTGCTGTTATTTCAATAAACTCATTACTAATGCCAGGAAGTCAAATTGGTTTCGGATCATTTGTTAGTGGTGCAAGTATAGTAAAAGGTAATGTTGCTGCAGGCATGTGTGTCGCTGGAAACCCAGCAAAACCGATTTGCAAGGTAACAAAAATGATGAACCTTAAAAATAAGATCATTCACCCTTGGCCAAACCATTTCAAAGACAATTATCCTGAAGAAAGTCATGAGCTTATCGACTTCTACATGAGCAAATTAAAAGAAACTGTAAGCTAGTTATCAATTTTTTTAGTAACCAAGCACTAACCTTCTAACCCTTAGAATAAATATTAATTTAATTAATTCTAATAATGCCATGGACACTACTTTGAAGCTTGCACCTTTTGGCTCGCCATACAATCTTGGTAAGTAAACTGTTTGGTATTCTTCCAAATTAATTGATTTTCTCAGTAATTTGGTGACGATTTCAGTTTCAACCAGAGAGCTTTTTAACTCAAGTTTTATACTCTCAAGGTTTTCTCTTTTGTAGATCTTAACCCAATTAACATCTTTTATTTTTGCCCCAAGCACGAATTCATTTAACCATCTATTAAAGTTTGAAATGAAATGTCGAAATGCAGTGTAAGGGCCTTTATCAACTCGATAAAAACTAACAATTGTGTCACCATTGATATTCGCATGAGGAATCAAGTCTTCTAAATTAAACTGTCCATCACCTGCCATGGCCATTACATTTTCTTTTGTTGCTGCAAAAAAACCGGTTCTAATTGCTTCGCCAATTCCTTTATTTTCGGTATGTTCAAGAAGTTTAAGTTGAGGGATTTCTTTTGCAGCCTCTAAAATAACTTCTTTTGACCGATCAGTTGAGCCATCATCAACAACCAATATCTCAAAATCTGTTACCTTCATCTGTTTTAGAGTGTCCAATAATTCACTTACAACTACTTTAAGATTACCCTCTTCGTTGTAACATAAAATAACAATCGACCAACTTTGCGCCATAGAAAAACCCGTGTAATTTCTGTTGCTTATATTTTAGGTCAAGAGAAAGGATAAATACATGGGAGTAATTTTTCCTACAAACAATTTTTCAAATAATAGTAAACACCATTTATTTCTTCTTTTTCACTACCTCTCAAAATCACTTTTGGTAAAGTGGTCATTTTATTCTCAACGGAGGCTATGTTTGCCACTCCCACTGAGTGATTTATATACTCAAATGCACTCTCATCGTTCAGGCTGTCACCGAAATATAAGCAATTACTCCTGTCAACATTCTTTAACTTTAAATAATGCTCAATTGATTTTCTTTTAGAAACACACCCACTCCAAAAATTTAAGTGAACGTTAGATCGACTAAAATTAATATCATTCTTGACAAGAAATTCTTCTATTTCACTATCCAGGCCTGCAACTTTCAAAACATCTAAATCAATTGCACGATCTGTTACACGACAAGCTGAATCTTCACTTAAAAAAACTTCAGGAAATTTCATTAACAATTCACGAGTTATATTTTGAAGATGTTTAATATTATTTTCTTCAATCAGTGCAGTATCTTCAAAAAAATCACTTCCTTCTTTTTTCATTGAAAGCATACCTCCCCCCTCGGTAATTACGCAGCTCAATTCAAAGTGAGTTAACAAAAAATGCGCCCAAGAAAGTGGTCTACCAGTGACAATAACAAGTTCTGATTTGTTGGTTTTAATTAACTTTAGGACGTCAAAAAAAACAGGGGAAAATTTCCCCTGTTCTGTAAGTGTGCCATCAAAGTCACTAAAAATTAACTTTGGAAATTTTTCCATTTTTATTTTAATGGATATGCTAGTCCTAAAAACATCCCCGTGTAGGTATCTTTAAGACCTAAATTCATTTCAACTGAAGCGGTGAACTTCTCCATTTGTTTTACTGGAATTTTTCCTGTCCACCCTGCTGTTAAAGAGTAAATTGTTTCATAAGTTTTCGTGTCACTATTCAAACCAATTCCAATAGGAAGGGCAACAAACGGATAACCTTCCAAGCCCCAAAGGTTTAATCCTTTTGAAGCAATTGGAGTTACAGAAAGAGTCGTTACTGTGTTCCCGAACTCACTACCGATTTCAAACCCTGCTTTAAGATCAACCTTTGGCTGATTTGCAAAATCAGGATATAACTCATAACTAGCCCCTGAAAATAACCTAAAAGTTCGATCTCCTGAACCTAAACCTGCTCCGCCTTCAACTCTTAGCTTTTCGTTTAGCTTTCGGGTATATCGGCCTTGCATTCCAATTCCTGAGCCATTAGTCATAATTCCAGTAAACTCAGCTGAAACCATGTGACCATTTCGCTTAAGCGGATGAGTGATTTGACCTACACCATATGAAAAAGCAGAAGTAGAAATTAGACTTAATGCAATAAACGATAATATTTTTTTCATATAACCTCTCTGTAAATGACAATAATAATCAATAAGTTATTAATATTGTAAGCCCGCTGGATAAAATAATCCAATAATTAATAGAAGTTAAAGAAAAATTAAAATCCCCTCTATTTCTTAGTCTTAACCTATGAAATATTCAAAACACGATTGACACTCTATCTCACAAGCTTTAAATATAAAGAACTTGTGGTGGCCGTAGTTCAGTTGGTAGAGCGCCAGATTGTGATTCTGGTTGTCGTGGGTTCGAGTCCCATCGGCCACCCCATTTTTTAAAACCTTTCCTAGCGAAAGGTTTTTTTATGCCCAAAGTTCAATTTCACTTAGCCGAGAACTACCGTGAGGATTGTCTCTATCTTTGCGAGAATCAGGATCCGAAGAGATCGACGCCAACGCCCTCTATTTTATTCATCTCATTGAAATTATTATTTCAACTGTTAAAAAATTATACATATCGACCTCAAATAACCTAGCTAAACTATTAAAATGACAATCTCTCATTGGTCTAGAAGTTGTAACCCTATTTAATAGGATGAATATTATTATCTCAGCTATATTAACGTTTTTATCTTTTGGAGCACTATCACAAGAAAGCTCCAACAGTTACCCGTTTCCGCCTGAAGCTGATTTAACGTACTCACTTATTGAATACTCATTTACAAATCCCAATGATAATTTTTTGGATGCAGCTTTTGAGCAACAGACCTTTTTAATTCAACCAGACATTCTTCTCAGGCTAAAAACAACATCAGAACTCAACCTTTATCCAAACGGTCATTTCATTGAAGAATCACCTAAAAACCTACCTTTGACTAATCTCAACGATCACTCAATAAATAAAAGTCGAAAAATAAAACAGAATCAACACCTACTCTCCAACCAGGGCGAGAGAAATATTTCCAACTCAATGTACCGATTTTCTAATGTGAATTGGAATCACCCATGTGGTTGTCTTAATGTTTCAGAAGAAAAGCTCTCCTCGAGACTTGAAACGCTTGCATTGGATACATCAATAATTCTGTTGAGTGACAAAAACGTGCACAAAAATATTTTGCGAAAATTAAATATTAACCCTGACAACTTGTCTGTACCAATAAAGACGGCTTTTGTTGGAGCTAGCGGAATTCTTGCGCTGACAATCCTTAATCAATACCTCGATGAGAATATGTTAAATTTCAATGAGAAATTTACAATTGTATCAGATGCCAAAAAGCTACACTCATTAGCGATAATTGTTACAGGTGAAGAAATCGGAAGAAATAATTATAAAAGAAAACGCGAAGAAAACCCTTATATGGCCATCGGGACAAGTGTGACGCTAAACAATGGATCAAGACTTGGCCTCATCGCTGGATCAAGTAAAACGGTTTCAAGAAGTGCGATAGGGAAAGATACAATTGACCTTGATGTTAGATTGCCTGTCACCGAAACATTAAGGACAAAAAATTTTATTGAATTAGAAAGCAGTATAAAATCAGAATATGTAGGAAACAAAAGCGGATTACCGTTTGAAGATAGTTCCATTGACACCAGGGCAAGCTATACCATTAACCATAAATTCAGTGATGACCCTAGTGAGGAGTTATATGATTTAAAACTTAATCTTAAGTTTACACCTCTAGCATACTCTAATTCATCTTCTACTATTTCATCTGAATCTAAAGATGTGTTTAATCAATCCTTTCAATCATCGACAAGCGGTTCTTTAAAATATAAACATGAGACCACAGGATCCACTGCATACTTTGGTTTAAATGCAAAAACGGGCATCGTATATGATAAAAATAAAACGATAACCCCGCTATATGGCGGTGGAATTTCGATTAAAGTCATCCCAAACAATCATAGGTGAGCATCCATACCAAAAAGCCACAAAATACTGATTGTCAAAATAGTTTACAAAAAAGCAGTTAGCGATTCTTCTAACCTATTAACTTCACGCTTCCCTAATATCCTAAGTTGGCGTTTTTTTTGCAGCATAAATTTTATGAGCAGGTTTAAATCTTTGCTATTGATTATTTCTTTTGTGATATTAAATATTTTACAATTAGCCCATGGCGAATTTTTAAAACCAGAGAAAATAAGGTTCAACCTAGACCAAGACTCTATTAAATTAATCTCCAGCGAGTTACAGCTCGATCCATTATTGTTAAAAGAATTAAATAAAAGCGAATATCAGCTCTCAGATCTTCCTCTATTTTCACCCATTGGTGAATCTCTACTTGGCGAACTCCCAAAACAACCTGAGGATAGCTTT
>Ga0181565_10001735_pt1 | contig 16624 bp, 10 predicted proteins | sample 101ome_16_FD_129661 | JGI IMG/M metagenome (GOLD analysis project Ga0181565, IMG submission 129661) | Coastal salt marsh microbial communities from the Groves Creek Marsh, Skidaway Island, Georgia - 101401AT metaG (megahit assembly) | ecosystem: Environmental > Aquatic > Marine > Intertidal... | reverse complement strand
GCGTCCGTGGTTAGACTGACGGTATCGGTGAAGTGCGTGTCGATCTGCCCGTCTGCGTCCTGGGCCTGTAGGACGGGCTGGGTCCCGAAGGCGGTGCCCGATAAGACGTCCCCGTTGGTCGCTCCCGCGTCGGTGGGCAGGGCGGCAAATACCATTTGCGTGGCGACGATATCGACCGTTGATGTATCGGCAATCGCAGGAAAATCGCCCCCGTTAGTAAAGGAGAGCACGAAGATTTGACCTTCGCTAGAAGCTGTAATACTGACGTCGCTCCACGTCGCTCGCCCATCGCTCCAGCTCGCAGTTTGCGTGCCTGAAAGCTGCACGTCACCCGACTGCAGTGCAATCGTAGGCGCCGTGCCAGCGTAGTGTGAGTCCAAGATCCCGTTGGCGTCTTGTGCCTCGAGGATGGGCTGCGTTTGAAAGGCGACGCCGGATACGACATCGCCATTGTAGGCTCGCCCATCGGCTGGTGTGCTAATCGCCACCATTCTAGTGGCGATTACGTCGGCTGTGAGCGTAGTGCTCTGTCCGCTCAGCGCGCCGCTTGTGGCGCTCAGTGCGAAAGGGGTCGCATCGCTTGTGGCGGTCACCAGCAGTCCGTTACCTACGAAATCGGCCCGTCCGCCAACCCACGTCTTGCTAGTCGTTCCACTCAGAGTTGGGTTGCCAGGCGGAAGCGAGAGGGTCACGCTGCCGGCGAAGTTGATATCTCGCTGCCCGCTACTGCTGCGAGCCTCTAGGACCGGCTGCGTTGTGAACGGCTTGCCCGATACGACATCGCCGTTGCTCGCCGCAGGGTCGTTCGGCAACGTGGTGAATACGATCTGCGTTGCGATAATGTCCGCGGTGAGAGTGGCCGTGCTTACCGTCGGTAGGTTCCCTCCGGAACCACTCGGCTGATCATCCGCTATGAGGGTAATGTTTTGCCCGTCCGAGGTAGCCGTATACGCTATATCAGTGAAGGTTGCTACACCACTGACGGCCCCTTGGGCGGTGGTTCCAGAAAGCGGGCCTGGGCCGTCGGTGGTCAGAGTGACGGTATCGGTGAAGTGTACGTCTACCTTCCCATCGTCATCTTGTGCCTGTAGGATGGGTTGCACCTGAAAGACGACGCCGGATAGAATATCGCCATTGGCTACGCCGCTGTGGGCTGGCTGGGTGGAAAACAGCATGCGCGTGGCGACGATATCGGCGACTAGTGCGCTGCTCTGAGCTCCGGTAAGGCCCGCGCTCGTTGCACTGAGGGTAAAGGATGCTCCATCGCTGTTGGTTGAGATCGCCAGGTCTGTGAATGCTGCCCGTCCGCTTGTCCACCCCGCTGTTGCGGTGCCCGATAGCGTTACGCTGCCGCTGCCAACAGATAGGGAGGCGGTCCCGCTGGCTTCCACGTCGACGTTTCCATAAGCGTCGCGTGCTGCGAGGATGGGCTGGGTGGCAAACGTCCGTCCCGAGTTCACGTTTCCATTATCTGCGCTGGGATCGGCTGGTTGGGTCTCAAAAGCGATCTGCGTAGCCACTACGTCTATAGTTACGCTATTTGCGTTATCGGCAATGATATCTGAACCGATATTGCCGTTACTAGTGCGAATGGCATCTGAAGCAGTGCCCACGCGGAAGGCATCTTTGTTTGTGCCGAGTTCGTCGCTGTGGGAGGTATTAAGCGTCACCGTGGCGATAAAGTAGGGGAAGGACGAATCCCAGGACAGCGGCTCATCCAACGGGATTGAGCTGACTTGATCTAGCAATACCGTGCTTTGGCTTCCCACCAGGCTATCGCTTACAGCGTCGAATAGGTCATCCGTGCTGCGATACAGGCGCAGCTGGGAAAAGGCGTTCGCGCTGATGCCGGTGGGCGTGCTGAGGTCGGATAGCGTTAGTTCGATTGCCTGGAGAGCCGACGTTCCGTCGTTTACAAGGCGGACGGAAAATACGGGAATCTCTGCGCCGGGCTGAGCAGACTGCTGGCCACTGAGGCCTTGGTAGTGACCGAATACGACAATGGTCGCACTTGCCGGTGCACAGAACGCCAACAGTGTGCCCGCAAAAAAAGCCAATAAAGCGGTAAAAAACATAATATCTACGCGATATACTAAAGGGGAAGTTACCAGAAATAATCCGGGGGGGAGCCCGGAGCGCTACTGGAAGCGTAACAGGAGCTAAATATAATTGAATGGTCTTAAAAAAGACAATAGGTAGATGAACAAAGGTATGAAATTTATTGAGTTAGGTCGTATCCATATCGGGGGTAAAAAAGTGTGCCAATTGACCTCGAGCAGGGCGTATCGCCGCCCACTGCGGCGTGTCAAAGCGGATCGTAGCCAAGCCGGCGGGCGGGAGTGCCACGGTTGCGTTAGTAAGGAGGTGGATGAATTCTTCCATACCTGGATTGTGCGCGACGACAAGCATCGTGTTGACTCCATCAGGAGTGTGCTGTATATGCTCTATTAGGGTGTCTGGAGGGGCTAGGTAAAGCGCCTCTGCAAAATCGATTGTGTCGTCGGATATGCCCAAATGCTCGCAAACGCCCGTGGCGGTCTGCTGGGCGCGCAGCGCCGAGGATGCGAGCGCGCGTTCGGGCACCGTGTTGCGCTGCTGCAAAAGCGCCGCGGCGCGCGCTAAATCCCGCGTGCCGCGGTCGGTCAAGGGACGTTCATAGTCGCTGTTTACGTGCGATGGAAAGCCCGCTTGGGCGTGGCGCATGGCGAGCAGCGTTTTCACAGTATGAGTCCACTTTCTGCCGTAAAATGGCGGCGGCGTAAAGGTTGCGCGAGCGCATGGTGAGTACTATTTTTACTGCTGGTCTACTCGCAAAATAGACGTTCAGCAACGTGCAGACAACTATCTCCCTGGGAAGACATTAAGTATGTCGGCTGCCCCCGTAGAAATCAACCTAGCGATACGCCCCCAGCAGCGCTATGAGCTCATTGACGTGACGCAGCGCGTGCGCGAAGAAGCAGGTGACGTGCTGTCGGGTTTTCGCAAGACGGCCTACTGTTCGCTGCATACTACGGCAGGGTATTTAGAACAGGGCGCGTGCCGTCGTCTCGGGCAGACGCACAAGCAGTTGGATCCCTTTATTCGGGCGGTGCAAAAGATCTTTCCGCACAATGCGGGATACTATCACGATCGAATGCAGCTGCGGGACGAGCTGAGTGAAAGCCAGAAAGAGCGCGAGCCAATCAACGCAGATTCGCATCTAACGTTCATGAGTGCAGGGCTTAAAAACTGCGTCACGTATATAAACCGCCCGGACGAGTCGGTCTATTTTATAGAGCTAGACGGTGTGTATAAGGAGCACGTGCGGCAGCGACACACGACGGTTATCGCGTATAACCAGGCCGAAGTGGTGCACAGAGATCGGATTGCCGTTCCGGTGGAAGAGGGGCGCACCATTGATTCATTCAACCTGAAAGACGATCAGTACGGGCTTTTCTCTGAGCTGGAAGGTTGGCTGCAGCGCTATGGCGTTGACAAAGGGCGCTTTGATTTGCGCTTGGTGCCCGAGGATCGCCACGTTGGTCTGACCGTCAACGAATACGAGACGCTGCTGATGCGCAACGATCTGCCGCAGGCCCTGCGCGATCCGCTTCGCTACATGGTGCAACGAGGCAAAAAGCTGCTGCGTCATCCCAGCGTCATCCCCGGCAAGACGCGCGACTACGCCGCCTATGATTTGATTCATCTCTACAACGATTTAATGGACAACGTGCCGGTGGGCCGTTCAGTTATCGATCGCTTCCTTTCCGTGCTATCGAGTCCGGCCAAACGCATCCTGCGGCTGAAGCGCCACGTCTCGCTTTTGGTGTCGGATAGCGCAGATACGGGCACTAGTCGCATTGTGCAGGGTCAATATCAGAGCCCCATTTTAGTCCAACATCATCCCGCTACCAACGGCGTGCGCTACCTAGACGTGACGCTACGGAGATTTGCTTAACTCATGCACGTCGACTCTTCCATATTTAAGGCCTATGATATTCGCGGCGTATATCCGGAGCAGCTAAATGAAGAAGTTGCCTATGCCGTTGGCCGTGCGTTTGTATCCTTTCTAAACCCTAGTGAAGTCATTGTTGGTCGCGATATGCGGCTTTCAAGTCCTGCAATTAAGGCGCATCTACTCCGCGGTTTGACGGAACAGGGTGCTGACGTAATTGATATCGGGATGGTTAGCACGGATCAGTACTACTATGCCTGTGCGACGCTCAACAAGCCGGGGCTCATGGTTACGGCGTCGCATAATCCACCTCAGTACTGCGGTTTTAAAATGGTGCGCGATATGCCGTATCTGCTCAGCGGAGATTCGGGTATTGGAGATTTGCGTCGCATCGTGGAACAGGATGACTTTTCCGAACCCACCCGCGCGGGCACCGTGCGCGAGCTAGACCTGCAGGACGGTTTTGTAGACAAAGTTCTCAGCGTGGTAGACCGCGGATCTATCGCACCTCTGAAGGTGATCGCCGATACGGGCAACGGCATGGTTGGCCCTAGCTTGGAACGCGTTTTTGAGCGGCTGCCGGTAGACCTGACGGGTTTGTACCTCGACCCGGACGGCAGCTTGCCCAACCACGGTCTCGATCCAATGCAGCCAGAAAACCGCGCCGAACTGCAGCGCCGCGTTCGCGAAGAAGGCGCCGACATTGGCTTTGCATTTGACGGTGACGGCGATCGTTTCTTCGTCATTGACGATCGCGGGGAGTTTGTCCCAGGTGACTTTGTTACCGCACTGATGGGGTGCTATATGCTCGAAAAATACCCAGGAGCTAAGATCGTTTACGACGTTCGCTGCTCGTGGGCCGTGCGCGACATGATTGGGGAGGCCGGCGGAACCGCACTTGTCGAGCGCGTGGGGCACTCTTTCATCAAACCGCGGATGTTTGAAGAGGGGGCCGTGTACGCAGGAGAGCTGAGCGGTCACTACTACTTCAGCGATTTCTTTGGTGCCGATTCCGGCTTGGTGCCGGCCCTGCTCATGCTCGAGATGCTTTCGCGGCGTTCGACCAAGCTATCCGCGCTGCTTCAGCCGCTCGAGTCGCGCTATTTTTTGTCTTCCGAAATAAATTCTCGCGTCGAAGATCCGGCGCAAAAGATTGCCGCCATCGCCGAGCGCTACGCCGACGGCGAAATCGAACGTATAGACGGTATCTCCATTAGCTACGAAGACTGGCACTTTAACGTGCGCGCCTCTAATACCGAACCGCTGCTGCGCCTCAATTTAGAGGCGTTAGACGAGCAAACGATGTGTGATCGACGCGACGAAGTGCTCGCGTTTATTCGTTCGTGAGCAGCTTGCGATCCATGCGCCAATAGGGCCTCTGTCGGCACGCCGGCAGAGGTTTTTTTAGTCTATGGCATTTCTGCAGAACTTCTCCATAAATGCGCTGAGCACGGGGCTCGTTTTCTCGCTTGGCCTGCTCAACCAAACCCTGTTGGCCAATGCGCTGGGCAGTGCCAGCTATGGTCGGCTAGCGCTGTGGACTAACGCTGCGTTGATCGCAGCGCTTGCGCTGGGAGAATGGATCCGACGCGGCAGTACGTACGTAGTGGGTAGGGAACAGGTCGCCGCTCGGGCGCGCGACAACGCACTGCTCTACGCGCTGGTGCTGATTTGCGCGACGGCCCTGCTGGCTTGGGGAGGGCGCACGGCTCTAGTCGGCGTGCTGGGCGAAGAGATACTGCGCTACTGGCCTCTGTGGGCCCTTTTAATCGCGTGTGTCGTATTACAGCGCTGCGGTCAGGCGATTTTGCTTGGTCAGGACCGAGTGCGGGCATATGCGCTTGTGCCCGTCGTCTTTATCGTGACGTACGCAGCTGTGAATGTGCTACAGTGGCATTTCGAGGATCTGCAGATGGTGCACGCGCTGTATGCGTTTACCGGAGCGGCTGCGATCGCTGCATTGCTGGCGTTTATCCTGCTGCGAGACGGTGGGGCTTTCCGGTGGGGAGATCGCGCGCTGCTGGGAAGGACCTGGGCCGTGGGGCGCCGTGGTATGGTGTCGGTTATTCTCGTTTTTCTCCTGCTGAAGAGTGATCTATTTTTTATTCAACACTTTCTTGGCGACGCGGCGGTTGGCACCTACAGAGTCGCCGTGAATTTCGCCGATATGATGCAGCGCCTGCCTGACGTGGCCGGTGCCGTGCTGCTTGCCAAAGTGGTCCGCGACCAAGACGCTGGTCATTTAAGCCTGCGCGTGGCGCGCGGTATTTTAGCTTTCTCAATGGTTGCTGCACTGGCGTTATGGGCCTTTGGTTCGTGGTTTATTGGACTGTTTTTTCCGGCGTACGAAGCGGCCTATACGCCCCTTGTATGGATGTTGCCAGGGCTGGTTTGTCTGGGCGTTGGTTCGATTTTTAACACCAAGCTAGCGGGCATGGGCTATCCCGCTGTAACCCAGTGGGCTCCGGGATTGGCCTTTGCTGTTAACGCGCTGCTCAATGCGTATTTGATTCCTCGCGAGGGACTGCGCGGTGCCGCTTTGGCCACATCGCTGTCCTACGCCCTGTGGGCCCTGTGCGTTGCGCGGGTCTACCTGCGCGGAGAGGCAATCGGTTGGCGCGATATACTGGGCGTACGCCGGACGCGTCTTGGGAAGGGTTGAGATCCGTTGAGAGTCTTACTCACATCGCGGCTCTATCCGAGTTCGGCCTACCCGGCGCGCGGTACGTTTGTCCACAACCAGGCTCGCTTCTTGAGTGAGCGATGCAAGGTTCAGGTATTGGCCCCGCTGCCCTACTTCCCGCGCCTGCCGGGCTTTGGGCGCTGGAGCGCCTTGTCGCGCGTTGGGCAAACTGAAGAGCGCGACGGCCTGAGCATTCGTTACCCACGCTATTTTTCTCCGCCGCGCCGCCTGCTGTTTGACCGCGCATGGCGGGCTTATTTGCGGATACTCAACGGGTTCGAGAGGTCGTTCTCCCCCGATTTAATACACGCCCACTTGGCCTATCCAGACGGGCGTGCAGCCGTTGAATACGGTGCCCGTTTGGGACTTCCCGTCGTCATCTCCGTGCACGGTCATGACGTGCGTGAGATACCCGATGCCAATCCCCGTTGGCGCTCGCTCGTAGCCGAAGCGCTAACGCGGGCCGATGCCGTTGTTGCCAGCAGTCGCGACGTGCGCGAACGCGTGCTGGGGCTGGGCGTTGACGAGCGCAAGGTTTGGGATATTCCCCAAGGGGTCGACTGTGCACGCTTCACGCTACCGTCTGAGCGACGCGCGGGCGCAAACGGATGGCGCCTTCTCTATGCGGGGCGTTTTGATCCCAAGAAAGGCCTCGGCGTGCTCTTGGATGCCCTACATTTGCTTCGCCAGCACAGACGAGATATTTCGCTTAAGCTGGTAGGTGCGAGCGCTGATGGAGGCATGGGCGATGTATTTCGTCAGCAGGTCGCCCGCTTGGATATGGGCGATTGCGTCGAATTTTGCGAAGCCGTGCCCTGGGCAAAAATGCCGGATATCATGGCCGAACCGGACGTTTTTGTCCTGCCCAGTTTTTACGATAGCTTTGGCATTGTGCTTATTGAAGCGATGGCCTGCGGCGTGCCCGTAGTGGCGACGCGCTGCGGCGGTCCCGAAGAGCTTGTAGACGATGCGACGGGGCGCTTGGCTCAGGTCGGCGATGCTTCGTCGCTGGCCGCCGCTATAGAAGAGGTGCTATCGCGCTATGAGGACTTTGATCCAGTCGAGTTGCGCCGTCGCGCGGAGGCTTTTGACTATCGCCAGGTCGCCGCGCGCACGCTTGAGCTCTATGAGAACGTGCTTAAAAACCGCTAGCCAAATTCCATTCAGACCCGTCTCTCTAGGTTAGATCAGCATACAGTGCCAGCAGGTTTTCGGCCTGTAGATCCCAGTGAAAGTGAGCCTGTGCCGCGCGCCGTCCGTTGCTGCCCAAGCGTTGCGCTTCTTCGGGATGCTCGCTGAGGTAGCGCACGGCTTCTGCTATGGCCCTATCGTCTTCCGGATCGACGCAGAGGCCGCATTCGTTATCCGCTACGATGCGCCGAAGGTTGGGAAAGTCGGAGCAGATAACCGGCAGGCCGTATATCATATACTCGAATATCTTGGTCAGTTCTTTGCGCAACGTGTGGCGGCCGGGGGGAAATATAGCCAGCGCAGCGGTCCAGCGTTCGCGCAGATAGTGCTCTATTATGCGCTCGTGTGCAACGTAGTGACCGATTCCCTCCAAGTGCAGTCGCCCCTTCTCGGTGTCTGCAGCCCGGTAGAGTTCCTTGGCCAGAGAGGGGTCGCATCGTCCGACGAGAAATACTTCGGCGTTGGCCACTTGGTGCAGAATGCGGACGTGGTGAAAACCGCCGCGATAGTCCTTTACGTTGCCGGTATACAATAGACGGACGTCGCCTGCACTCGGGCGCTCTTGTAGCTTCGCTTCATCAATGTCGGGAAGGCGCGCATAGTTTAGCACGGTGTGGCCGCGCGGGAAGCGCTCGGTGTAGTAGCGCTCAGCCAGAACCTGTCGAAAGGGCGACGTCGCCAGCCGTTCGCAGGCCGACAGCGTGCGCGCGATCATGGAGCGCAGCGCACGAGGTAGATATTCCCGTTCCAGCAGGGCCGTGCTGTTGTCCTCTTGAATGTCGTAAATTACGCGTTTGCCTAGAATCCATAGGACGAGCGCTGCGGGTATGAACTCCGGATCGTGAAAATGGTAGATACGGCTGCCCTGGCGCATCGCCACGCGCAGCGCGCGCCAAACGCCCAGCGTCATGCGCGCGAGTCTTCCGTCTGGCCGCCTAAACGAGCAGATGTGGATACCGTCGACCGTCTCATCTCGTTCGTGTGCCGCTACGAGTGAGACATCATATCCCGCCTCCAAGAGCGTTTTGCACTCGCGGTGAAAAATGCGGTTGTCAAACGGAGAATGAACGGTGGTTATATGGACGACAGACGGCATGTAGAAGGCTCTATGTGGTTGGTAAGATAACGGCAGAAAAAGGGTTTACATACGCGTCGGTAGACGGTCTCTTGGGGCGTGAACGCCATTTGCATTTACCATCATAAATAGCGAAAATATAAATAGATAAACAAAAAAACTATGTGCAGTAGGTCAATCTAAGACAAAATGTTAGTCACTGTTTTCTGGGGTTCCGTGCTGTGGGTTTTGTATACCTACGTGCTATACCCGCTCATACTGTTGCTGATGTCGGCAGGTAAACGAGCTGTGCGGCACAATGCGCCCGAAACGTGGCCTCAGGTGTCCCTTGTAATCGCTGCGCACAACGAAGAAGCGGTGCTCAGAGAAAAGTTAGAGAACTCACTGGCGTTGGACTATCCACCTGACCGAGTGCAGATCATTGTGGCATCAGACGGTTCAACGGACGCGACCGAGTCCATAGCGGCCGCGTTTGCGGATCGAGGTGTGGTGCTCCATCGAGTAGAAGAACGGGGTGGAAAAACGCAGGCTCAGAACGAAGCTGTGCGTTTGGCTCAGGGTGAATTTCTCGTTTTCTCTGACGCAAACAGCATGTATGATGCGCAGGCGCTCAAGCGGATCATAGAGCCTTTCGCCGATACGACCGTTGGCTGCGTCTGCGGTGAGTTGCGCTATGCCAATCCCGAGGGCGATGCAGCGGGTAAGGGAGAAGGCGTGTACTGGCGCTACGAACAGTTTCTCAAGCGCCGCGAGAGCGCGCTCTCGTCGACGCTGGGCGCCAACGGGTCGATCTATGCGCTGCGTCGCGGTTTATTTGAAGAACTCGATGCCGATATAATCAGCGATTTTATTATGCCCGTCCGCGTCTGGCGGCGCGGTTTTCGCGTTGTTTACGAACCGAGTGCCGTTGCAGAGGAACGCAGTGGCGGCACTTTTGCCGATGAGTTTCATCGCCGCACGCGCATTATCGCCCGGTCGCTTCGCGGTTTGTGGGCAGAGCGCGGCGTGCTCAATCCGTTCGCGCACGGATGGTTCGCCGTGCAGATGATTTCACACAAACTGATGCGCTGGACGGTGCCACTGGCTATGATCGCCGCTTTCGCCAGCAACGCGCTGTTGCGAGATATAGCGCCGTATAGCTTCTTTTTTGACGCACAGGTTGTTCTATACGGACTGGCTTTTCTGGGCAATCTATGGCCTGCCGGCCTAGGTCGTTTGGCCATCTTTTATATTCCAGCCCACTTCGTGGCGATTAACGCCGGTGCGCTACTTGGCCTGTTGCGCTTTCTCAGCGGTCGTCGCTATCGAATTTGGCAACCCACGAGTCGTAGCTGATGTCTTTACTGCAACGGACCATACTGCTGTTGCTCGTCGATATTGCTGCCATCAATGTCGCATCCGCTCTATTTGTGTGGATGAAGTTTGCTGGCGGTGCGCTTGAAACCGTTGCCCTGAGCTGGCAGCGTGCCTATCCGGAGAGCAGTGATGGCCCGTCTCTCTGGTATGCGTTGAGCTACTTTTCAGACGTGCTGCTCCTGATCTGCGCTATCTGGTTGCTGCTCTTTTTCTTTTATGGACTGTACCGCCTGCCGCCTTCCCATTCTCGCTTTGACGAAGTGCTCGAGATCGTCAAAGTGGCTACGCTAGGTGTCCTGCTCGCCTTTATTGCCACCTTTGACCAGAGCGATATACGACTAACGCGCTTTTTAATTTTCTTTTACTGGCTGGGTCTACTGAGCTTTACCGCCGGTGGTCGCGTGTTGGTACGCAGCTTTGAACGCCAGCTGCTCTTGCGCGGCATTGGCCGGCGGAAAACCCTTATTGTTGGGGGCGATGCGCGCGGGGCACGCCTGCTAAATGATTTGCGCATGGTGCCCGATAGTGAGTTTCAAGTGGTGGGTTTTGTAATGGCTGCTGGCGAAGAGGAGCGCAGTGACGTAGATGGGGTGCCCGTGCTGGGTGACCTGAGTGATCTAGCGCGCTTGGTGCACAATGAGCGGATTGAAGTTGTGCTTATTGCGCTGCAGTCTAATTCACACGAAGAAATACTCGGTATCGTCGAAGCGGTCGACGGTCAATCCGTCAGTTTTAGAATCACGCCTGACCTGTACGATATCGTCACGGGGCATGTGCGCACGACGCAGATTTACGGCGTGCCGCTGATGGAGTTGAAGCCCGAACTGATGCCCGTTTGGCAGCAGTCTGTCAAACGTCTGATTGACGTTAGCGTGGCTATCGGCATACTGTCCCTGCTGTCTCCCTTGTGGTTGATCATCATTGTGATCATTAAGCTGACGTCTAAGGGCCCCGTGTTTTTTCGCCAGGAACGAGTTGGCGTGGGTGGAAAACCGTTCACCATGTATAAGTTTCGCTCTATGCGCGTAGACGCAGAGGAAAAGACCGGTCCGGTATGGGTGCAGGGCGAAGACCCACGCGTCACGCATATTGGCAAAATATTGCGCACGCTGCACTTGGACGAGATTCCGCAGTGCATCAATTTTCTCAAGGGCGATATGTCCCTAGTGGGGCCGCGTCCGGAACGCCCTTTCTTTGTGGATCAGTTTCGACAGCAGATTCCGCTGTACATGCGTCGTTTCAACGTCAAGCCCGGCCTGTTGGGATGGGCGCAGGCCAAGCACGAGTTCGATCTGGATTCCAAAGATTTTGTGGGGATTGCTCGCGAGCGGCTCGAATACGATTTGTACTACATAGAAAATATGACGCTCAAGCTCGACCTGAAGATCATGTTCCAGACCGTGTGGTTTGTGCTGGCAGGCAAGAGCACGCGCTAAGCCGTATTGAACCTTCGATTATATACTGAAAGTAGGGCTGTCTCAGCCCGCTGTGCTGAGGCGCCGAACCTATTCGGTTGCGTTTAAGAGCACCGTATCTCCGGGCAGGCAGTCGACTGCTTCTATCCATTGGCCCGCCGTGAGGCCTTCCAATGGGTTCTGAAACTGAATCGTGGTGTGTTCGTGGTCCGGATTGCACGCGGAGCGTATCCGCGCGGCCTTTCCGTCGGCTGTGCGGATATACGCGTCGTGTAAATAGCCTGTGCGCGCTATGATGCAACAGTCCAACTCGATCGTTTTTCCACGTACAGAAACGATGCGGCCGCGGCCCAGCAGCGTTGTTGCGTCAAGCGCTAATCGCCAGCGGTTGACGCCTATTTGCTCGGCTCGTTCGATTCGGTAGTTGCGACCTCGCGGAGCGCTGCGCATGCGCATCCCGGTGGCCGTCTCATCAATTCCTTCAACCTCTACCGCGCAGTTGGCCTCGTCTACTGATACGACGGTCGCCCGCTGCGTTGCGCTGGCCAACGGATGCTTCTGACCGGCGTAAAAAATAGAGGTACTCGCGCAGCTGGCGATATCTCTATCCACGCATGCTGCGAGCGTTCCCCATAGATTCGTTCCATCTGCAAAGTCGGTTTGGCCGTCCGCGTCCGGTGCCCAATAAAGGCCTATTCGTTTGCCAAGCCTGGTCTCTATTTGCACGCCCGAAGCCGTTCCGTCGGCCGCAATAGACTGAATATGGGCTAGGTCACTGGGGCCTACGCGCGGTTCGAAGGCCAGATCTATGCAGGTTGGTTTGTTGTCGCTGGCCTCGCGCTGCCAGCTCAGCGCGCGAAAATTGTAGGTCGATTCATCGGGGCTGCCCATGATTGCGGTAGCTCGCGCACTGCGCACTTGGGTGCCGGAACTGGCGCAGAGCTGATGGAGGTCCAAATGGGCCTGCGGGTCCATTGTCCACGTGCCGGTCCAAGCATCCGGGGCACCGAACTGCTGCACTTGATCCATATAAGCCAGCGCCGCACAGTCCGGATGGGCCAGATTGCTCAGGTCGCCCCGCGAGATATCCGGTCCAGCTAGCGTGCCCGCTTGGGCCTGCCCCGACACGGCGGTCGAGAAGTCTGATCCGCAGCCCCGGCACAGGCGCCAGTGCGTGCTGCCACCCGCTATGCGCATCAGGTCTACGAGCAATACGCCTTCGCCGTCGGTTTCGATCAGGGCCAGCAGGCGGCGCATCGTGACGCCCGGTCGATACCACTCCTGTGTATCGGAATTCCAGGCCCAGCGTTCGGCGCTGATATCCAAAGCCTGAAGACCGGGACGCCTTAGTATATGCACGAGTTGCCCTCGCCCGGCAACGTGTCCAGCGCTGAGGCCGTCGACAAGACCCCAGCCGCTGTTGTGCGTAGCCCAGTGTGCCTCCCAATCCCGTATGCTCGCCCATGACTGCGGATAGCCCAAGTCACCGAGAAAGACGCGTTCGTGAGCAAATAGCTGCGTGTCCAGCAGGTCCATATGGCGATGGCCCGTAGCATCGCCGTAGCAGATGCCAACGGCTGCGCGTTCGGGCGTCTCGTCAGTGCGAAGAATGGCCAATCCGACGCCGTCGTGCACGGTGCTTCCCAGTGGGGGATGCTCGCCGGCCGCAACGGCGTCACGCAGGTTTTGCATGGTTTGGTCGCCCGTATATTCGGCTGCTCGCTCAAGCGTTTCACGCCGCATGGGGGCGTGAAATACGGGTTGGCTAAGCCGTTTGGCCTCGTCTTCAGCTTTGCCCAGCTGGGCGGCAGATCCAGGGGCAGATCCATCGCCAAACTGCAGCCAAGATCGACCCATAGTGGCAATTTCTATGGGGGCACGCGCCACGCGTGCGGCCCGTGGATCGTCTAAGAGAGAGGGGAATTGCGCTTCTGAATAGGCGGCCGGATGCAGCCGTCGGAGGGCTCGCAGATGATACTCCAGATCAAACAGGCCGTCGGAGTGAATGCTGTTATAGCCGCCCGTCGCCTCGGGCGGCGTGCCGTCGGGAAAGAAGTTGTTGATTCCGAAGGTGCGCAGTCGGTCTGGGCCTTGATCGTACAGCCACGTCAGCGCGTCTTGTCCGTCGTCGCGATCCAGCGCGCGGAGGAGCACGAGCACGGCTTGGCTAACGCGCGGCAGGTTGCTGCGTGCGCCGCCGTCGAGACAGCACTGCAGCTGGCAGGCGAGCATTTCTTCTGTGAGCGCGGTCAGGTCGTCGGGGCGTTCGACCTCTAAGCCGAGTTGGCGCACGCGCGCTACCAGGGTTTCGTCCCTACTGAGCAGCGGCCAGACGGCGTCATAGGCCAGTGCGAGCGTCTCGCTGATATAGGGCACGTCAATGCAGTAGCGGAGCATACCCTTGGCACCTAATTCGTCGCCGGGCCAGTCTGTCTGGCCCCAATTCCACGGTTTTTCTTCGCCTTCGGACGGCCCATAGCGAAACTGGGGAACGGCCCCGAGGTAAATTGTCTCCACCGCATAGCGCAGCAGCATGAGGGCTAGCGTGCGGCCGCTTTCCTCATCGCCGCGTGCGCGAAAGGCTGAGGTCATGTGGCCTATGCCCGCGCCAAAGGCCCGCACTTGGTCGCGGGCATACGTCGCGGCAAAGAGGAATAAGTGCCCGTCTCCGTCGACGTAGCCGTAGCCGTCATCGGCGAACGGACCGGACGTAAAGTCGTCGTTGGTCAAATCGTTGCTGGGAAACACAGCCCGACAGCTGGGGCACGTGGAGCGGTAGTCGATGGGCGTATGAGAGCGCAGCCAGGGATAGAATCCACCGTAGGTAAAAATAGCCGTGCCACACTGGGGGCATCCCTGATGGACGTTGGCAAAGTGGGCGCGCGGCATCTCGGCGTTGGGTAGCTGGCGCCAGAGGGCATCGTCGTCGAGTGATCGCCAGAAGTGCACGGCCTGATCGTCGGGGTCGGGCAGCGTCTCTTCGGCGAGCGTTTGGCGCGTTTTGTGGGATGAGAAAATCTGTCCGAGCGGCCAGCGGCGCGGCCACTGGGTGCTGTTGTGCACAAACATTTTCCTGAGTGCATTGAGCGGTTGCACCGGAATATGCGTAGATAGGGATTGACCGTCTTGGTGCACGGTTAATTCGCCGTCTACGTGCTGTAGCGGTGCGCGCAGATACAGATACCAAGCCCCGTCGGCAGGGCAGTATCGTTTGTCTATCAGAGTGAAATGCGTGGACTCGAATTCGAGTGAAGCGCCGTTTTTGGACTGCACTGGCAGGCGAAACGTGCGCCCTGCCAGCAGGAGGCGCGGTGACCAGGGAATGGCGAGTGTGCCCATGGCAAAGCTCCGATGATGTGCGGAGTGGGAGGGGTAAGCTACTCTTGGCCGCGTGGGTTGGCGCGAAGCGTTGCAAAGTGTCCGGCCAGTGCCTGCGTGCCGTAGTTGAGCGCACTGCCTACGTTGAGGAAGCGGTAGCCCCAGCGGACTTTTTGCTGTATTTCATCTACGTCCGCCAGCGTAGTTGCCGTCACTAATCCCGTTCCTTCTAAGCGCCTGGGCACGTCTTCCATGATTTCCTGCACCTGCGGTGAGTTGGTGTCGCAGAGGGTGCCGACGGTGGCAGATAGATCGAGGGGGCCGACCATGATTACGTCAATGCCGGGCACCTGCTTTATTTCGTCCAGATTGTCATAGGCCGTCTGGCTTTCCATCTGCACGACCAGCAGGGTCTCCTCGTTGGCGGTCTGTATGACGGTGTCCCAATCCGCGCCGGCCACCCGCGTCCACATAGGTGATATGCCGCGCTGGCCTTCCGGGGCATAGCGCGCATACTGCACGGCGCGTTCGGCCTCTTCGGCCGTATCTACCTGGGGGACCATAACGGCAACGGCCCCGACGTCATAGGCTTTTTTTATAAGGGCGGGATCGTTCCATGCTACGCGAATCATCGGAGCGACGCCGCGCATGCGCGCCAGCACGGGCAGATAGTCCAGCGATTCTGAGCCGTAGGGCATGTGCTCGGTATCGATCCACAGAAAATCGGGGTTCGTGCTCAGGATGGAGCCCGCCACGTGTGGAGTAAAGGCGGGCAGGCCCGAACCAAAGACAATTTCGCCATTCTGCAGGCGTTTCTTGAGCGGATTGGGGTAGGTCATGGTGTACTCCCTGTGCTTAGTCCATACAGTATGAGGCCGCCGAGGCCGATGCGGTACAGCGAAAAGACGTCGGTTCCATAGCGCTCGAGAAAGCGCAACAAAAATCCAATAGAGACGTAGCCGCTGACGGCGGCGGCCAATATGCCCACCCCTATGTTGATGAGTCCCTCTTCCCCGAGGCCTCCCTCGAGCAGGTCGAGAAATTCGAGCAGGCCGCTGGCGCCGATGGCTGGAAGGCCCAGTAGAAACGAGAAGCGTGCCGCTTCTGCCCGTTTGAGACCGACGAGGAGTCCTCCCATAATCGTCGATCCCGAGCGCGAACAGCCGGGAATCAGCGCCAGCGCTTGGCACAGGCCTATGCACTGAATTTGCCAGAAGCTCAGCTGCTGCATATCGAGCCGTCGTTTGCCCAGGCGTTCGGATACCATGAGCACGATCGCCAGTGCAATTAGTGCGCTGCCTATGATGTGTAGACCGCGTGCCTCCGTCTCAATAAAGTCTTTAAAACTGAGACCGATGACGGCAATGGGCAGGGTGCCTACGGCAATAGAGAAGGCCAACAGCGTTTCAGGGCTACGCTTAAAATCTCGGTGACGCAGGCCGTCAAACGCTGCGACAGTGAGCATTTTTACGTCACTGGCAAAGTAGATAAATACGGCAAAGAGCGTGCCCAACTGAATGACCGCAGAAAACGCAATACCGGGATCGCCCCAGCCGAGATAGTGTGGTACGATGCGCAGGTGGGCCGTGCTGCTGATGGGCAGGAATTCGGTGAGGCCCTGCACGACGCCGAGGACGAGGGCTTGCAACCAG
>Ga0181565_10001733_pt1 | contig 16629 bp, 16 predicted proteins | sample 101ome_16_FD_129661 | JGI IMG/M metagenome (GOLD analysis project Ga0181565, IMG submission 129661) | Coastal salt marsh microbial communities from the Groves Creek Marsh, Skidaway Island, Georgia - 101401AT metaG (megahit assembly) | ecosystem: Environmental > Aquatic > Marine > Intertidal... | reverse complement strand
ATATGAAGGCCCCAAAGTTGGCGACCTTCGAAACTTTCTCCAAAGCTAATCATTTTAACGAACTGAGGATAGTTTCTTTGTAATTCTCTGAATTTTTCTTCCATCTCAGTATAGGTATAAAACTTTTCATCACCTTGAGGATATTCGTCTTCTTCTCCTGGATTATCATTGACTTCAATCGTGGTTATTGTTGAGACTAAAAAGGGGAGATAAATCTTGATCTGCTCAAGATCGTAATCATTGACCATACTAAAAACAGTGTCACCATTCATTCCATCTAAGTGGATAATATCTCCAATTAGAGATCGCTCTTGAGGGGTTGCCGCTTGAAATTCTACAAGGTGGATATTTCTAGCAAAGACCGCTGTTGAGATAAATGTCAAACCAATGATTAACTTTTTCATTCTCTACTCCTTGAAAATGAGCGCATTTTTAAATGTTAGTTTCTTGTCTTTTTTTTTCAATTGTTAAGTTCATGGCCCCCAAAAAGGCACTCACGAGAGGACTCGCTAAATTGAAAAAGCAATAGGGGAGATAAGTAAGTGTTGGAACACCCAAAATACCACTATTATAAGCGCCACCAGAGTTCCATGGAATCAGAACACTTGTCACTGTACCTGCATCTTCTACAGCACGTGAGAGGTTTTTTGGGTGAAGTCCATATTTCTCATAGGCACTTTTAAACATTCTGCCAGGTAGGACGATGGCTATGTATTGATCACAAGCCGTTGCGTTAGTGAAAATAGAGCTTGCGAGTGTGGCGCCAATCAAGCTACCAGTGCCGCGAACAATACTTAAAATACTGTCGGCCATTTTTTGAAGCATTCCAGTCACTTCAAGTGCACCGCCAAAAATCATCGCGCATAAAATTAGCCATACCGTTGAGAGCATGGACGACATTCCTCCACGACTTAATAAATCATTAATGACATCATTTCCTGTTTTAATCGAAACCCCTTCTCCTAGTGATTTAATTAAAACGCCATACATTCCCATCCAACCAGAATTGGATGCCATGCTAGATAATAGGTTTTGTTGAAAAATGATTGCTGCAATAAGACCAAATAGAATGCTTAAAATTAACGTAGGAAGGGCCGCTACTTTTTTGTAAACTAAAAAAAATACACCTGCCGGTACAAGGAGTAACCAAATTGAGATCGTGAAGTTTTTTTCAAGGGCTGAGCTTATTTCATTAATTTGATTTAAGCTTGGCGTGTTACCACTATGAGTAAAGTTCAAAATACTAAAACCAATCAAAGAGATAGTAATGGCCGGTATCGTCGAATAGAGCATGTGCCGGATATGGGTGAAAAGATCGGTCCCCGCCATTGCCGGCGCGAGGTTTGTTGTATCACTGAGGGGAGACATTTTATCTCCAAAATAAGCCCCAGAAATAATAGCACCTGCTATCATGCCATCTGAAAAACCATACGCTTTTCCTATGGCCATTAAGGCGATCCCAATTGTTCCTGTTGTTGTCCAGCTACTACCTGTGCTTAAAGAAATAATGGCACAAGAGACGCAAGCAATTGGTAAAAATAGAGCAGGGGAAATTATTTTAAAACCGATCCAAATCAGAGTTGGAACAATGCCTGCGATAATCCAGCAAGAGACAACCGAGCCGATAATAAGAAGAATTAAGCAGCTATTCATTGCCGACATGATGGATTCAACCATCCCTTTTTCCATCTCCTCATACTTTAACCCTAGTTTGACCTTCCCAATTAAAACCGCTAAACATGCAGCAATGATCAAGGCAAGTTGGTTCGGCCCACCTGTTGCGCTGTCTTTGAAGACAATTACATTGATGATCATTAAGATAACAAGGGCCAACAGAGGGATTAGAGATATCCCTAATGAGAGATTTTTTTTGTTCATATAGATTCCTTTCATATATGATTTCAAAAAGGTTAATCTCCGTCAATTTTCTGAACTTATATAGGGGGCTTTCGTGAAAAGCGATGGTTTGCAGCAAGAAGTTTCTAAGCAAAAATGGGCAATAATTATTGCTGTTGTTTTAATATCGTCAATTTGGGGCGCTGTTTTATTTTTAGAATATAAGATTTCTCAAAATAAAGGGGCTGACAAAACTCTTGAACTTGAAAAAGGTCTTTGTGTGTTGCTACCGAAAGGTTGTCACGCAATTAATGGAGGTGATCATTTCTCTCTATACTGTCAATCAGGAACAGTTGGAAAGGTCTTCTTAAGTTCTAAGTTTGAATCTAAAAATACAACCGAAATTAAGGGGAAAACTAAAAGTTTCTATCTTGAGCTAAAAGTAAATGATGATGAAAATCGCAATTTAGCAACAGTTGTCGATTGTCCAAAAAATTAAAAATCATTTAAGATTAAAATTTTCAATTAAAAGGGCAGCTCCTAAGACACCGGCACTGTCACCAATTTCATGTTGATGGATTTTAGGTGCGGGCGTATTTTTCAGAAATTGCTTTTCGGTTAAAATATCATACGCTTTATCATATAGGTGAGGGTACTTACTTAATCCCCCCCCCAAAACAAAATAGTCAGGGTCAATGATATTAGTGATATTAGATAAAAATTTACCAAGGTCTTTTTGATATTTCTCTCTAAGCTTTTGATCCTCTAAAATTTCAGTAGCTTTTTTTCTCTCTCCGTTGCTTTGAAAATATTGATCCTCAACGCCCCTTCCACTGAGATAAAGTTCTGCGCAACCATTTTTACCACAATAACAATCTCGGCCATTCTCATGTAGCGTGGTATGTCCTGCTTCTCCTGCTCCTCCTCGAGCTCCTTGAAATATTTGATGATTGATAACAATTCCTGAGCCACAGCCAGTGCCAAGAATAATACCAATACCGATCGAGTCTTTTGCGTATTTTTTCCCAACACCTAATATTGATTCTGCTAAGGCAAAGCAATTTGCGTCATTTGCGCATTTGATATTTATATCTGAATCGAGTTCCTTTTTTAAATCATCAATAATGTTTTCACCTATAAATGCTTGGGTATTACCGTTGATCATTTTCATTGATATCGGGTCAACGGCGCCTGGCAGGCCAATGCCGATTCCAGAAAATGTGGATAAACTCTTGTTAAGGTCATCGAGTGTTTTTTGTATTATATATTTGATGTTTGAAATGATATGAGCATAACCTTTATGTCGCTCTGTTGGAGTTCGGTGTTGCGCTATTATTTTATTATTCTCAATAACTGCAATTTCAATTTTAGTGCCACCAATATCTAGACCAATAACTGCCATAACTTTTTTCCTTTTCCTATATGGTAGCTTAAAGATGGAAAAATTAGAAGAGGGGAGGACAAGCGCCTCCCCTCAAGTTGGATCGGTTTGAGAACTACCTAGCGAACGGAGATTGATGCACGTACACTTTGTTCTAACTGAGGAGTGTGTCTCGTGTTTAAAAGAGTTAGGTTTCTATTCATCAGAGAAACAGTTAATTGAGCATTTAAATATTCTCCTCTTCGTAGAGTTCCGTGTAATAGTCGATCTAAATCGATGACAACGATTGACTCATCATCATACCTTCCGTCTCGGATCGACATAAAGTCTCTTGGAACCTGGCCATTAAATAAAGTCCTGCCATAATTTCCACTTAGAGTAAGATTGACGCCAAAACCTTTTTCAAATTGTACTTTTCCCATTTTTAAAACGAGCTCACCATGATGGATTTCCGGTCTTACATCAATTTGCTGTCTAACAGGCCTTAAAAATTCATTTTTATCAAAGACGAGAACTTTTAGTTCTCCAGAAATTTCAGTTAAGTCTCCAAGTTGAGAAACTCTTAAGTTTTCTTTCATGAAAAATAAGTTCTCTCCTCTGTTGCTTTGTCCTTGTAATTCCAGGCTTAATCTCTCTCTGTTTAGTTTGACTAAAAAATCAGCGCGATTATCGCTGTAGCGGTACTGTGTCTTATTTTTAAATTTTATACTTACATTTGCATGATACCTTTTGTCTGGTCTTCTCGTTCTGACCGTCTCACTTCTATAGCAGGCGTAACTCTCTGTTCTGTAAGTTGTCTCAGTTCGGCACTCTTGACGTGGTGGGTGTCCATGTCCTCTGCCATGGCCTCTACCATGTCCTCTTCTTGGGGGCCTTCTGCGATGCTCTGCAGTCTCATAATGATGGTGCCTTCTTGAGTCTCGACATACTCTTCTTGTGACGGGAACTTGTCTCGTGCAAGTGGACCTGACTTGTCTAGTTTCATTAACCCAAACTTCCTCTAGATCGACCAAAGTGACTGTTTGTAAGTCATTTCCTCCTTCATAGGTTAGGTAACGTAAATTTCGAGAAGAACTATAATCAGGCCTTGAATCATAGCGATAATCGTCACTACTTGATCTACCATGACCGCCTCGGCCATCTCGATCAGCGTAGGTAATTGAAAGACATAAAAAGGACATAAAGGTAAGTAAAATTGCATTTCTCATTCCAAGCCTCCTGTTTTGGTTTCTTCTTATTGAATATGGGTGAATAATTTGGATCTTTCTACTTTGGTTTTATGATTGAGTACTTATCTAGATGATTGTAAGAAATTTTTTGAAAACCTGGCTTTATTTCGAGCGGTCAGTGGCCATTTGTCTCCATGTAAAAAATACATCACCTCTCGGCTTTTTCTAGCAGTCAGCTGTTTTATGGTACATTTCTCCAGTCGGATGGCCAAAAAATCATCCAAAAGGAGGATAACATGTTAAAATTATTATTGGTTTCTCTTGGACTTTTAACCGCTCTAAGTGGTTTTAGTAGTGAGTCTCATAAAATCCTTATTAGAGATAAAGTCATTGACCTTCAAAAAATAATGGGTGACGAGGTTACTCCCGTTAATAAAGAAATTATTTTAGTTCGTGATGATAAATCCCCAAGTAACATTACGATTAAGTTTGATTATCATAAGCTAAAAAAATCTTGCACCGAATATGAAATCAAATCTAAAACAAAAAAAGAAGTGAAGGTTAATAGTTGTGAACAGGTTTCATCTGGATCATCAAAACAATTGTTCAACTGTGAAGTAAAAAAGTTCGACGCATTTGATGTTTTAAAAAGAGTTTGTTCCAAAAAAGGACTCGTATTAAAGAAGGCTTCAAAAAAGTTAAAGGTTCTTTTTTTAAGGTCTGTTGCTCTGGCTCCAGGGGCCACAGAGGAGTTCTCAGTTAAATTTAACCAAAAGAAAATAACCAGCTCAAAAGTTAATGTCGATGGGAAGGTTGAAAGTAGTTCAAGCCTTTATAAAGTAAATAAGCTTTTTAATTCGATTTTAGAATTCAAAGCAAAATAAGTAGATAAAAAAAAGCCGAGTTAACCTCGGCTTTTTTTTTATAATACTGGTTGATCTTTTTCTCCAGGTTCTTCCGTTGTTGCAACATGGACTGTGTTCGCTCGGCCTGATGGGTCTTTGTTATCTTGCCATTTTGGAATCCACCTCTTGACCGTTTTCTCACAGCTTGGGTGCGAGTAGTATTTTTCATAAATTTGACGATATAAAAAGGCTTCCTTTGTTTCTGGAGTATTGTAAGGATAACGAGTCTCTCTCTTTTCAAATAGTTCATCACTTACTTGAGATTCTGCGTAAGCTCTTAGATCATCAATCCATGAGTAGCCAACACCATCCGAGAATTGCTCTTTTTGTCGCCAAAGCACTTCTGCTGGAAGGTATGGTTCTTCAGGTGTGTCAAAGGCATTTCTTAGAACAAATTTTTCACACTTTTCACCAACCTTGATGAATTTATATTTCGGAGAGATGCCCATTGCATACTCTAAAAATTCTTTATCTAAGAAAGGAACTCTTGCTTCAACTCCGGCGCCCATTGTGGCTCGATCGGCCCTGAGAACATCAGATGTATGAAGTCTTTTTACTCTTCTGACACACTCGTCATGAAACTCTTGATAACCGGGAGCGTTCAGAAAATAGAGGTATCCGCCAAAGATTTCATCCGCTCCTTCTCCTGAAAGAACTACTTTAACTCCTAAAGAGGCAATGTACTTTGATAAAATAAGCATCGGTGTCGCCGCACGAGTTGTTGTGACGTCATAGGATTCCGTTTTATAAATGAGCTCGTCCAGTAGGTTAATTCCTTCTTCTGAGGTGAAAATAACTTCATGGTGTTCAGTTCCTAAAAATTCTGCTGCAGATCTAGCCTTTTTTAGATCTAATGAATTAGGGTCCATTCCGATGGAGAAGCTTTTTACTTTTTGACCTTGCTTCTTCGCTTCTCTGACGACAATAGAGGTCACTAAGCTAGAATCTAAGCCTCCTGACAGCAGTACTCCTAGAGGTGCATCGCTCATCAGTCTTTTTTTCACGGCTTTTGTTAATAGTTCTTGAAGTCTTTCTGGCCCATGAAATTGTTGTTCATCTTGTAGGAACTTTGGGTGATAGTAACGAACAAAACCAGTGTCTGTATGATAATAATGTCCAGGAGGGAAAGTGTGAATCTCTGTGCAAACGTCAACAAGTGCTTTTTGTTCACTGGCAAACCAAATTGCCTGGTGAATATCATATCCATAAAAAAGGGGTTTTACGCCAATTGGGTCTCGTCCTGCGTATACTTCTTGGCCATCGACGACAACAAAGGAGAATACGCCATCAAGCATCGAGGCCGTATCTTTTTTGTGCTCTTCCCAAAGATGAATAATGATCTCACTATCGCTTGTTGTTCTCGTTTTTGGACGTTTTTTCAACCCTTTTCTCAATTCTTGATGGTTATATATTTCACCATTATGAATAACATAATTCTCTCTCGTTCCCTGAATTGGTTGCTTGCCGGTATTTAGGTCAATAATTGATAATCTTTGATGACAAAGAATAGCACCACCCGGATAAGTTGGAACCATGATTGAGTCACTTTCATCAGGCCCTCGGTGGGATAATTTTTTTGCCTGGCTTTTGGCAAGGTCTACGTTTTTACTTCCAATGACAGCGAGAATTCCACACATATTAAATTCCTTTGGTAACGATTTGTTTATTGGTATCGTTATTTTTATGAATATATTTTAGTTTAAATTTATTTTTTTGTATAAAGTTTTATTTAAAATGGTTGCTTGTTGAAATATTTATATTAATATCGAGTTTTTTATGAAGGAAAGTTATTTTTTGTGTGGCTGTGGATGAGTTTTTGAATAAAATATAATTTCAACTAGTTAATAAGGGAATATTTAGCCGATTCGAACAAAATTTCTTGCTACTTTACGATTGCTCTAGTGGGTCTCATAATAATTAATGAAACTCGAAAACATCTTATAAAAAATGGTAAAGACGCCCCATGAACATAAAAAATCTTTTTATTTTTCTATCACTACTAAGTTTTAACTCTTTTGCTCGTGATGTTGATACGTTAGCGAATTGTCGGTTATCAAACAGCGAACAAGAGGAGTCTTTAGCCAGTTTTACTATTCTTCGTGATGGTGACCGACTGTATGGAAGATACAGACTGAACGAGGGAAGAGACTTTGAGGAAACAGATGATATTTTTATGAAAAAATATGAAGGGGAGAGTTTATCTCTTTTAAAAGAAAGCGGGACCTTGAAATTGCTGACTGATGCGCTAAAAATTGAAATGGATAAAGTTGAAAAAGTTACTTTCTTTGGCATGGTTGAGGTCGGTGAAGACGAGGATGAAGATGAAGATGACAATGACCAGCCAAATGCAGCAGAAGCTAATAATTTCAGCGGAGATGATGAAAGTCCCGCTCCAAATCCGAACCCACCAAAATTTTTAATGGAAATTTATCAGCTAACAGGCTCACTTGGCGTCTCTCTAGGTTCTGTTGGTAAGCCCTTAGAGAAGGCTTACACTAAATGTAGTGGTAGTCGCTTTTTTATCTTTCCTTAGTCTTAATTTGACAATTTTTCTTAAAGTTTTTAAATCACTTTATGAGAAATTTTGACCGACAAAAAGTTATATCCCAAACACCAAATCATTCACCCCTTGATCATGATTTTGTTAAAGATGCAAGTCACTTGATTCTGGAGATTGGAACAGGCACTGGAATGCATCCTCTATCTTTAGCCAAAGCTCGCCCTGATTCAAAAATTATCGCCATTGAAAAAACAAGCGAACGTTTCGGCAAGTTCAAGCGTCAATACGATAGAGATAAATTAAGTAATTTGTTACCAGTGCATGCCCATGCTGTGAGCTGGGTTGCTCATAATTTAGGAAATGTAAAATTTGATGAGATTTATTTGCTTTACCCAAACCCAAATCCAAAACCTGGAGATCTTAATAAGCGTTGGCACGCGATGCCTTTTTTTGGCCATTTAAAAAGCTTGTTAAAACCTAGAGGTATTATTCAACTGCGAACAAATGAAAAGTTTTATGCTATCGAGGCATTTGATTATTTTCAAAATACTTGGGGATTAGAGACTTCATTTAAATCTTTTGAGTTAAAAGATGTTGATGAGTTTAAAACATTATTTGAAAAAAAATATCTTGAACGTGGACAATGTTGTTACGAAATTATCGGGCAAGTGAACTAATTATTTTTTAAAGTGTTGATCCAGGCAGTTTGAATAGCGTTTAATCTGAGATTCTTTTGTAATATTTCCACAATTAACATAAGCCAAATATTTGATAGCGGCACATTTTGATTCAGATGCTCTGATTTTATAACAATGAATTTGGGTTACCTGTTGATATATTGGGTTTTTTTTCAGGTGCTCAACACTGATCGATGTTTGCTTTATTTGACCTCGCTTGTTGCTTTGGCGTTTTTTTGATCTCTGTTGAGTATAGTTAGACCACTTTTTTTGTCTCATCATTTTATATTGTTGTAGTAAAGGATTTGATTGGGCGGGGGATGATTTTTGGTTGGTGCTGGAGCATGAAGAAAATAGAATAGCTAAAAGAAATAAACTGTTCATAAAGTAAAAATATTTATTTTTCGTGATCTTTTTAGTTGCCAACGTTTTTTGCCTTTAAAATATTAAATAAAACCTCATTTTAACCGCTAAGTAGTTGAATACACAATTTTATTTTGTGTCAGTCTATAATCATGGTAGGTGAAAGATGAAAACATTATTACTACTATCCTTAACTATTTTTTCAATGTCATTATTGGCGCAAAAGCCTGGTTTGAATAAAGCCTATGCGTTCAAGCAAACACCAAAAATAAGTCTAAAAAATCTGCGAATACCAACTACTGCCGGAGGACATGTTTTCTTGGGGATCAATGACGAAGAACGAAAAGTTAACGTAAATAAGAAAAGAGGCCCTTCTTCAGCAGCGAAAAGTTTTGGAGCTAATCACCAAGGAAAAATTTCACTATCCGGTGCATGTACTCTTCAAACAGGTGGTATTGTTTCACCAGGTGATCCTGGGTATGATTCATGTCTCGATGGAAGCGTGTACGTAAAGAAGGTCATTTTGACAGACCCAACGCAATCAATTTTGATGAATGTTAATTTAAAAGGCTTGAATTTCAATCCTTTTGAGTAGGAACTTTATTTACCTTTTGAATTTAAACTTCACTCAGTTTCTTACTTATATATTCAGCCAGGTGAAGCCGTGTTTGACTAATTAGGTTAGGTGTCATCATTAGTGCGATATCAGGGTATTTAGGAATAAGTTCATAGGTTACACGTTCTAAAAAGCAAAAGATTGTTTGTACCTCTAGAAACAATTTTGTGAAATAAGCAAGATTCATTCTCTCCCATTCTGGAACTAGGTGACCAATGTCTTGGTGGCCCTCACAACTTTCACATCCTTCACACTCACCACCGTTTTGAAGATAGAGAAGATGATTGGTTGTGTGCTCATTAATGAGTTCATCTCGTGATTGAGTGTCTTCAGAGAATTTTTCAATTAACTCTAAAGTGTACTCTTGGTTTTCAATAATTGTTGAAAATAATTCTTCGATGACGGTTGTATGAAGCGCTGTAAAAATAATATCTGATGTCAAGAAATAGACCAGTTCTTCTTGTGATTTAGCGGTGTCACAAACATTGTGATAAGCTTTTAAAGCTTCCTGGTAGGGACTTTTTTGAGTAGGAGAAGTCGCATGAAAATATTGAATAATACTTTCAAAGTTTTTTCTGAGCTGTAGTTCTTCAATGGATTCTTTTTTTGGGGTTTGCTTAGTTGGCTGTACGTGTTTGGGGTTTTTGAAAAATTCCATGCCGAAGTCCTTTTTAGAGCCTAATAAGAAAGATCTTATCACTAAGTGGAGTTTTTGTTTAAAGAGGGAAAAAATGTCAAAAAAAACCTCGGATGAAAATCCGAGGTTTGAATAGTAATAATTACTTAAATTATAAACCCCGCGAATTAGATGCTCGCCGGGAAACATTTTTTATAAATTTAATTTAGAATTGCCCTGGTGGGGCACCCTTTTTAAAAATGTAATTTGGTATGATCCCTAAAGAATATTTATTGATCATAGACACACTCCTTGAAGCGGTTTAAGGAAGCCTTAGGATAATTCAATGCACGTGATTTATATTATAAAAAAATTCCGTTAATGACTAAACGGTTACTTAGATCTTCACCGTCAATATTTCAGCCAGTATATTTGTTAAAAAATTTCACATAGCGAGTCTTTTAGTAGGCAATTATGGACTTGGGTTGGGAGATTCATTATGTATTTTTTCAATTTCTGTTAACAGCTCTTTTGAAAGGTTTAAGTTAACGGAGTCAATATTTTCTTTTAGCTGGGTAATGTTTGTGGCGCCAATAATATTACTAACTAAAAATTTTCTCGATGTCACAAATTGCAAGGCCATTTGAGTTAGCGAAATATTATGCTGGAGTGAAAGGTCTAAATATTTCTTCGTTGCATTGACGGCGGTTGGGTTTGAATATCGCTGATAATTAGGAAAGAGGTTAAGTCTGTCATTTGGAGTAGATGAATTGTTAATATATTTACCAGATAAGACGCCAAACCCTAGAGGAGAGTATGCCAGTAACTGGATGTTTTCTCTGTGGCATATTTCTGACATCCCAATTTCAAAAGTTCGGTTTAAAAGGCTATAAGGATTTTGAACGGTCGAGATGCCGGTAAAGCCCTCTGATTTTGAAATTTCTTGATATTTCATAAGTCCCCAGGGGGTTTCATTGGACACACCATAGGAGCGAATTAACCCTTCCTTTTTTAATTCTTCAAAAGCCATAATGGTATCATAAATCTGATCATCTTTTAGGGCTGACGGGTAGGTGTACTCCAGTTGGCCAAAAAAGTTCGTTGGGCGTGCTGGCCAGTGGAGTTGATACAAATCGATGTAATCGGTTTGTAGTCGACGAAGAGATCCTTCTAAAGCCTTTCTCATGTTGTCTTTAATAGATTTGGAGCCACCTCTAATATAGGTCATAAAGGAGCTGGGGCCAATGACTTTGGTGGCCAGGATAATATCACTTCTTTTTTGGTTGAAGTTGGCCCATTTGCCAATGATTTCCTCTGTCTTAAAATGAGTTTCGGCCTTGGGAGGAATGGGGTACATCTCCGCCGTATCAAAGAAATTTATTTCGTGATCAAGGGCGTAATCCAGAATCTGATGAGACTCACTTATGTTGTTTTGCTCTCCAAAGGTCATTGTTCCTAGGCAAAGTTCAGATACTTCAATATTTGTCTTATTAAGTAATTGTTTTCTCATAAAGGTTTCCTCTCGATAAGCTGATGGAATTAAAAAAAAGAATAAAGGCATTGCCCCGTTAAAACCAGATAAAAATTTCTGTAATCACTTGATTTGATTGACGAAAATCCCTACAAGGATTAAATGGAGTTATACGTTTTTTGTTAAATATAACTCCTTATGGTGAGGGCTTGAAGTGGACAAGTTATTATTGAAAAAACCGGAAGAAATATACGTTTATTCCAATGAGAAAAATAAAATCGATGAAGAGGGAATTTATCTAGTCGGATTTGAATTTGATGGAACAGTGTGCTTTAGAAAAGGCGCTTGTCTTGGCCCTGATGCTTTTAGAGATGTTTCAGAGGGAATCGAGGCGTATAGTCCGTATTTAGGAGTCGACTTGGAAGAGGATAATATTCCTCTTTTTGATTTAGGCAACCTCGCCGGTGAGGGAAGTGATCAAAGTGAATTGTACCTGTCTCTTAACAATTCATTTGAACAATTAACCAACCATTTAAATTTAGAAAATAATAATCAACATATTATCACGCTTGGTGGAGAGCACTCAATTTCACTTGTCGCTATTAAAAAATATTTAGATCAATATCCAAACCTCGTTTTAATTCACCTAGATGCTCATGCCGATCTTCGTGATGGGTATTTAGGAAATTATTATTCTCATGCCTCCATTATTAGAAGGTCTCTTGATCATTTTGGGCCAGGCCATCAATTAATTCAATATGGCATCAGATCTGGTACAAGAGATGAATATAATTGGATGAAAGAAAATAAATCGATCTGCCAAAGTCGCCAAGAGTTTTTTGAAAGAGTCAAAAGTATTCCAGAAAACACACCTGTCTATGTGACTCTGGATCTAGATTTTTTTGATCCAAGCTTTCTACCAGGAACAGGGACACCTGAAGCTGGAGGAGAGGATTTTCATACGTACGTGAGTATGCTCAAAGTTTTAAAAGATAAAAAATTTGTTGGTGGAGATATTGTGGAGCTGGCACCAGAAATTGATCCGACAAATAATAGTGCTGTTTTTGCGACGAAAGTCTTACGTGAAATGATTTGCGCCCTGTCTTTATCGAGGGGTTTTTCAGAGGTGAAAAATGAAAGATAACTGGAATATAGAGTCGGCAGATCAGTTTTATGGAATCTCGAAATGGGGAGAAGGATACTTTGGAGTTAATAAAAAAGGTGAGCTAACAGCATATCCTGATTTAAATAAACTTGATGTTCAAATTAGTTTAAAAGATATATTGGATGAAATTAATAGCGAAGGAATTGAACTTCCTGTCGTTATCCGTTTTCAAGATATCCTTCGCGCCAGGGTAAAAGAGTTAAATAAAAGCTTTCGATCGGCGATTAGAAGTCTAGGTTATTGTGGTGCTTACAAGGGAGTCTATCCGGTTAAGGTAAACCAGATGCGTGAAGTCGTTGAGGAGGTGGTTGACTCTGGGGCAGACTTTGACTTTGGATTGGAGGCAGGATCAAAGTCAGAACTGATGACAATTCTTGCTTTAAATACAAATCGAAATTCTTTATCTATTTTAAATGGATACAAAGATGAGCATTATATAAGGCTTGCACTTATTGGAACAAAAATTGGCCGAAACATCGTTATTGTTGTTGAGAAGCCTTCAGAGTTGGATTTGATTATTAAGTTAGCAAAAGAAACAAAAACTCGCCCGATGATTGGGATTAGAAGTAAGTTAAGTTTCAAAGGTTCCGGTAAGTGGGAAAACTCAGCAGGAGATAATGCAAAGTTTGGTTTAAGTACAACTGACATCATTCAAGCAGTTAATAAACTAAAGCAGGAAAATTTTCTTGATTGTCTGAAGTTGTTTCATTTTCATATTGGAAGTCAAATCCCGGCGATCGGTACTATTCAAGACGCGATAACGGAAGGGGCACGATTTTATGCTCAGCTCGTAAAAATGGGGGCACCGCTTGAATTCTTTGATGTCGGTGGCGGTCTTGGAGTTGATTATGATGGAAGTCAGTCCTCAAATGAGTCTTCTATTAATTACTCGATGGAAGAGTATGCAAAGGATGTTGTTCAAAGCTTAATGCAAATTTGTGATGGTGAAGAAGTTGATCACCCAACAATTGTTAGTGAATCAGGAAGAGCAATCACGGCCCATCACTCATGCGTCATTACTAAAGTAATTGGAGAGATTAATCCTGCCAAAACGGGCTTTGAAAATATTGAAAATGATGAAGAGCACTTGTTTGTTAAGAATATGAGACAGGTCTTCAGTGAAGTGAGTGAAGAGAATTTCATCGCAAGTTATAATGCTATTGCTAAAATTAAAGAGGATAGTTTAAATGCTTTTAAACTTGGAGTTTTAAATTTAGTTGACCGTGCTAAAATTGAAGATTTGTATTGGAACACGCTTAAGGTGGTTTTTGATATTGCAAATAATGTTGAAGAGGAATCTGAAATTGTTTGGGAGCTACGACAAAAGCTATCAAGCCAATATCTTTGCAATTTTTCGGTATTTCAATCAACAGCAGACAGCTGGGCAATAAAACAAGTTTTACCAGTCGTTCCCATCACTAGACTTAATGAATTCCCATCAAAAGAAGGGTCGATTGCAGACATTACCTGCGACTCTGATGGTAAGATTTGTCATTTTTATAATGAAAATGAACCAAGCAATACGACACGGTTTCACGAACTAAAAGATGGTGAAGATTATTATTTAGGCATATTCATGACTGGTGCTTATCAAGATGTGATGGGAGATATGCATAATCTTTTTGGCCGGCTAAATGAAGTTCACGTTTATTCGGATGACGATGATCCAACTGATTTTTATATTGAGGAAGTCATTCGCGGGCAAAAGTCTTCACAAGTGTTAAAGACAATGCAATACAATCCACAACTCATGGCCATGATGATGAAAAAGGAAATAGACCGTCAGGTAATGAGAGGACTTATTCCACCGCGAGAAGGTGTTCGTTTGATCGATTTTTATGAGGAAAGTCTGTATCGATATACTTACCTAAAATAACTCAAATAACGTCCAAGAGCTTCTCAACTTTTTGATTCAGCGTATGCTCAACTTGCTTCCATTTCGGCTTGAATCGTGAGTGATAAAGATCTTGATTCAAGTCAAATGTTTCCTCTTTTTCAAGCTCCGTTTTTAAGTAAACGGCAGTTGAGGTTGGCGCTGAGATTTGTTTGACTAATTCGGAGACGCTCAAGCCTTGTCCGGGATGATCTAGAGGATAAAATGGTTTAATATTCAAAGCCATCGCGGCATTATACGCCCCTATTGATTCATTAAATTAATAAAATTCAAAACCCGAATGAAATCAATGTTTTGATGGAGTAAAATTTGTTGGAGACAACTTTGCAGATTTTACAGGGAGTTTATCCACTCCTTAATCGTTTCACAGTCTTCACTACTGATAGAACTATCATCAGGTGGCATATCTGCGTCAACCCCCGAACCACAATTCTTAATTCTTTTTACAAAATAAGAATTATCAGCATCACCTGGTTTTACCAAACCATTGATTGCCAAAAATTTTTCTTCATCTTGATACTCTTGGTTTTTTGTTGAGAAATTATGATCACCGTGACAAGCAATACATTTGTCTACAATTATTGCACAAACTTCTTTAAATTGTTCACTGCCTTTCGCTCCTGAACATGATGAATCATCTACGATGCTTGAGTTTGATTGCTGGAAGCAACTAGTCAGAGAAAAAAGTAAAGAAATAATAAAGAATAGTTTCATCATTTAATTATAAGGTAGTTTAAAAATTCACTCAAGAGTGAGACAATAAACAAAAGTTAATGATTTTCTGTGCACTTTGATTGAAAAAGGAGTTTTTCATGAGTGAAATAAATAAAAATGAAGATTTAGGCGAGTTGACGATCCGCACGCTGGCGATGCCAAAAGATACAAATCCCCATGGAGATATTTTTGGTGGTTGGGTGCTTTCTCAAATGGATATTGCGGGCGGTATATATACCAGAAAGCAAACCGGCCAAAAAACGGTGACTGTGGCGGTTGATGCAATGGAGTTTTTATTACCTGTTTTGGTTGGTGATGTTATTTGCTGTTATTGCCGGACAGTTAAAGTCGGTAATACGTCCATGACCGTTGATGTGGATGTTTATGTTAGTCGTCAGTTTGAGCATGATCGCATAAAAGTAACAGAGGGCCGCTTTACCTATGTGGCGATCGACGCTACCAGAAGACCAATAAAAATTAGAAGGCAAGTTGGCTTGGAAGGAGATAATTAATATGTATGCAATCGAAGCCAATAAAGTCGTAAAACATTATCGACTCAATAAAGCGTTAGATGAATTTGATCTCTATGTTCCTAAAGGATCGGTTTTTGCTTTGTTAGGTCCAAACGGTGCGGGAAAAACCACTTTTATTAAATGCATGCTTGGCCTGGTGAACTACACCAAGGGAGAGCTAAAAGTTGAGGGGAAAAATGTAAATGAAGTCGATGCTCGAAAGCTAGTTTCTTATATTCCAGAACGTTTTAATTTTTATCCTTTTTACACAGCTACCGCGGTCCTGGAGTTTTATGGAAAGGCAATGGGAATTGATAAGTCAATACTTCCCGAGAAAATTGAGCAAGCGATTGTCAAATTGGAATTGACTGAAATTAGAGATAAAAAAATTGGTGAAATGTCAAAAGGGCAGCGCCAGCGGGTTGGTATCGCTAATCTTGTTTTAAGTGATGCTCCCATCCTTATCTTGGACGAGCCATTTAGTGGATTGGACCCCATTGGAATAAAAGACTTAAAAAAAATTATCAAGGACTTTAAAGCAGAGGGGAAAACAGTTTTTCTAAACTCCCACATCTTAAGTGAGGTCGAAGAGATATGTGATTCTTTTGCTGTTATTAATAAAGGGGTTTGTCACGCTCAAGGTGATAAGTCTGAATTATTGAAAGATTCTAAACTTGATGACTTTTTCTATCAGGTAATTAAGGGAGAAGCAAATGAGTAATCTCACTCTTGTTGTTGGAGATACAATTAAAAAAGAGGTCAGAAATAAGGCCCTTGTGATCATCTTTTTTTTAAATATTATTATTTTTT
>Ga0181565_10001720_pt1 | contig 16692 bp, 15 predicted proteins | sample 101ome_16_FD_129661 | JGI IMG/M metagenome (GOLD analysis project Ga0181565, IMG submission 129661) | Coastal salt marsh microbial communities from the Groves Creek Marsh, Skidaway Island, Georgia - 101401AT metaG (megahit assembly) | ecosystem: Environmental > Aquatic > Marine > Intertidal... | reverse complement strand
CAAGATGATTACGTTTAGATAGGAGATTATATGATTCTTTAATGAGGTCGTATTCTTCTTTTGAGTGTGTCTCAATGAATTTGGATTGTAAGTTTGATTCTTTTAAAATTTTTATCAATCCCCCTAATGTTTTTTGTCAAGATCCTGCTCATCAATTAGCTTGTACTCAATTGCCTTTGTGAGATTGTTTTTCAGTAACCCTTCAATTGCTTGTGACCATAGCATTGCGCCAAAAAGGATCTCTTTATATTCGTCTGTAAAATGGCACATTAATTATCTAATTAGTGCTAACTCTTCCCATATACCGGAATGACTGCGCCATTAATTGAGCGGGCTAACGGTGAGGTGAGAAAGAGCATGCTGTGGGCGAGGTCTTCGCAGGGTATCCAGGTTCTGTGATCCGCATTGGGCATATCGGATCGGTTGATGGGTGTGTCTATAGTGCCGGGGAGGATGCAGTTGATGTTGATGTCGTCTGCGTGATGTTCGGCGGCAAGGCTTTCAGTGAGGGTGACGACGGCACTTTTAGCAATGCAGTAGGGCGCCATTTTGCCTTTGCCAGCGAGTGCGGCACGTGCTGATACGTTGACGATGTTGCCATGACCTTGTGTGATCATATGTGGCATGACGGCTCGGCAGGCATTGAAGGTGCTGGTAAAGTTCATGTCGAACATGGCATTAAAGTCCTCATTACTGAGTGTGTCGACAGTTTTTCCCATGGCAAAACCGCCCGCTACATTGAGCAGGGCATCTATGCGTCCATAGCGTTCTACAATGGCATCGACCATGTGTGTGCATTGTTGTAAATCCGTTAGGTCACAGGCTTGAGTATGATGATCACTGCCTAATCTTAATTGCGTGTTTACTTGTGCCAGTTTGTTGGCATTGCGTCCTGTTATGGCCAGTGTGGCCCCCGCTTGTTGAAAGCATTCTGCAGTACTGTGGCCCAATGCACCTGTCACGCCGGTAATAAGAATAATTTTGTCGTTAAGAGTGATCATAATAGTTTCTTCTCAGTTGAGTGATGTCAAAATAGGAGTTATTGATGGGAATTTTACACGGCTGAGCTGTGATGTTTAACCATGGTTGTGTATGTACGCGATTAAAGCACGACAATTAAAAAAGGCGGCAAGGAGGTTGCCGCCTAAGCATACCACCGCAATGGTGGCCCCATAACACGGTTTAAAAACGCACTTTAAGATTTACTTAATGGTCAATTTTTGTGTGCGCTTTTGTGAAGACATGGGAGCCTTCGTGTTCTAGCGTGACTCATGTTTGTGATGAGTCACCGGGTTAATGTAAAAGGGGCGTCATTGGCGCCCCTTGAGGTATTTACCAGACCAGTGCTCCCCCAGTTTGATATTCGGTCACTCGCGTTTCGAAGAAGTTCTTTTCTTTCTTTAGGTCGAGGACCTCCGACATCCATGGGAATGGATTACTGACTTTGCTGTATTGTTCAGGCAAACCGATTTGTGCAAAGCGTCGATTAGCAATAAATTTAAGGTATTCCTCAAACATGTTGGCATTTAATCCTAAGATGCCACGTGGCATGGTGTCACGTGCATATTGAATTTCTAGTTCAACAGCATTCATGATCAGCTCAATGATTTCTTGTTTGAAATCTGCCGTCCATAGTTTGGGATTCTCTACTTTAATTTGATTGATGACATCAATGCCAAAGTTCATATGCATTGATTCATCACGCAAGATGTATTGGAACTGTTCGGCGACTCCGGTCATCTTGTTGCGGCGGCCCATAGACAGGATTTGCACGAAGCCGACATAGAAGAAAATACCTTCGAATACGACATAGAAGGCAATCAGGTCACGTAGCAGACGTTGGTCCATTTCTGGTGTGCCGGTAGCAAAGTTAGGATCTCCTAAGCTTTGTGTGTATGGCAGAGCCCATTCTGCTTTACGCGCAACGGCAGGGACTTCACGGTACATGTTGAACACTTCACCTTCGTCTAACCCTAGTGACTCTATGCAGTATTGATAGGCATGAGTGTGTACCGCTTCTTCAAATGCTTGACGTAATAGGTACTGGCGACATTCGGGATTGGTAATGTGCTTGTAGACTGCCAGCACTAGGTTGTTAGCCACTAGAGAGTCCGCCGTTGAGAAGAAACCCAGGTTGCGTTTGATGACAATACGTTCGTCGTCTGTCAGACCATCGGCACTTTTCCACAGGGCGATGTCTGCGGTCATATTGATTTCTTGTGGCATCCAGTGGTTCGCACAACCGTCTTGGTATTTAGACCAGGCCCATTCGTATTTGAAAGGGACTAATTGGTTTAAGTCAGCACGACAGTTGATAATTTTTTTATCATCGACTCGAATACGCGACGCACCCATTTCGATACTCTCTAATCCTGTCGCACCAGCATCTTGCTCTTGTGGAGACATCTGTAGAGGTGCATTCGCTGTTGTTTCACTAGTTTGTGGCACTGGGTTATTAACGATAGGATCTGCAGCAGGCTGGCCAGCAGCCCCTGTGCCTGCGAGTGGATCATCCCAATTGAACATGATGTGGTCTCCTAAGTTTAACTTGTCTTTTTGTGTTGCAAACAATTCGGTTAATTAAATAGATTACTGACAGGCTTCGCAGTCAGGGTCTAATAGTGAGCAGGCTTTAGGCGCAGCGTTATCATGCGCTTGTGGCACATCGGTTTGAACCGCATTTAGCTTGCTCTCAGAGTGGGTTTCCATGGTGCTTTTTTCTACGTGCGTAGCACCGATGGAACGTAAGTAATAGGTTGTTTTTAAGCCGCGCACCCATGCCAGTTTGTAAAGGTTATCCATCTTCTGACCAGACGGCTCTGACATGTAAAGGTTGAGTGATTGTGCTTGATCTATCCATTTCTGGCGGCGAGAGGCAGCTTCAATCAACCAACGTGGATCAATCTCAAAAGCGGTGCGGTATATTTCTTTAATTTCTGTGGGTACACGATCGATGTTCTGTACACTACCATCATAGTATTTAAGATCATTGACCATCACGTTATCCCACATATTGTGGCGCTTTAAGTCTTTAATTAAGTATGGGTTAGCCACGGTGAACTCACCTGATAGATTCGATTTCACAAATAGATTCTGATAGGTCGGTTCAATACTTTGAGTGACGCCACAGATATTGGAGATAGTAGCGGTTGGTGCAATTGCCATAGTATTGGAGTTGCGCATGCCGACTTGCTTAATTCGTTCGCGAATAGCTTCCCAATCCATGGTTTGAGAATCATCAACATTTAAGAATCCGTTACGTTCTTTTGCTAACAATTCGAGTGAGTCGATCGGTAAGATGCCCTGTGACCAAAGTGAACCCTGATAGCTTTGATAGGTGCCACGCTCTTCAGCTAGGTCAGTCGAGGCCTTGATAGAGTAGTAACTGATCGCTTCCATCGAGGTGTCGGCAAACTGCACCGCTTCTTCACTGGCATAGGCGAGCTTGCGTTTGTAGAGGGCGTCTTGGAAACCCATCATGCCGATACCAATTGGACGATGACGTAAGTTAGACGCACGAGCAGTGGGCACGCTGTAGTAATTGTAGTCGATTACATTGTCTAACATGCGAATGGCGGTAGAGATGGTGCGCTCTAGTTTTTCCATATCGAGACCGTCTTCTGTTGTGTGGGCGGCTAAGTTCACTGAGCCTAAGTTACACACGGCAATTTCTGAGTCAGAAGTGTTGAGAGTAATCTCTGTACATAGGTTAGAAGAATGCACAGTGCCGACATGGCCTTGTGGTGAACGTATGTTGCATGGGTCTTTGAAGGTAATCCAAGGATGGCCTGTTTCGAATAACATACCTAACATTTTGCGCCATAAAGTAGTGGCTGGTATGGTCTTGAAATTTTTAATCTTACCTTCAGCGGCCAGCTGCTCGTAATGAGTGTAGCGTTCTTCAAAGGCCGCACCGTAGATGTCATGCAAATCTGGAACATCATTAGGTGAGAATAGAGTCCAATCTTGCTCTAAGCTAACACGTTTCATGAACAAATCGGGGATCCAATTAGCTGTATTCATGTCGTGTGTACGACGTCGATCGTCACCGGTGTTTTTACGTAGGTCAAGGAATTCCTCAACATCTAAATGCCAGGTTTCTAGGTAAGCACACATAGCGCCTTTACGTTTACCCCCTTGATTAACCGCAACCGCTGTATCGTTGGCTACCTTGAGAAATGGCACGACACCTTGTGATTTGCCATTGGTGCCTTTGATGTGCGAACCCATAGAACGCACACGCGTCCAGTCGTTACCCAGGCCACCGGCGAATTTAGATAGCATTGCGTCATCTTTGATGGCGTCGAAAATACCAAACAGATCATCAGGCACCGTCGTTAGGTAGCATGAGGATAATTGCGGACGTAATGTGCCAGAGTTGAACAGCGTTGGCGTAGAGCTCATGAAATCAAAAGAGCTGAGTAAGCGGTAGAATTCTATGGTGCGTTTTTCCCGCTCAATTTCATTGATGGCAAGTCCCATCGCTACGCGCATGAAGAAAGCCTGTGGCAATTCAATGCGAGCGTCTTCTTCGGTGTGAATGAAGTAACGATCATAGAGTGTTTGCAGACCGAGGTAGGTAAATTGATAGTCTCGCTCGGGTAGCAGTGCTGCACCAAGTTCATCTAAGTCATATTCTTCGGCTAGTTTGCGATCGACTAACTCAAGATCAGCAGCTTTTTGAATATAGGCTTTGAAGTAGTCACTGTAGCCTGAAGCCATTTCTTCTTGAGTGGCGATCATTGGTGAACCGTAGAGTTCCGAAAGTGCTTCACTGCGGCAAGTGTCGAGCAGTAGACGTGCAGCGACATAAGTATAGTTAGCTTCTTTTTCAATTAATGTGCGTGCACTCATGGTGAGTGCTTGTGCTACATCAGATTCAGGGACTCCTTCGTATAGATTGCGCAGGGTTTCATTGATGATGGGTTGTGGGTCAACGTCTTCTAAAGCTCTGCAAGCGTCCGTGACGACAGTTTCTAAACGATTGATATCTAATGGTTTTAGTTCGCCATTGCTGTCTTTGACCTGAAGACTTGTTGCGGTATCTTGGGTGCCGTCAGTGGTGTTTTGTTCGGCCAACTTTACAGCACGTTCTTTGGCACGTTCTTCACGATAAAGGACATAGTCACGCGCGATTTTATGGTGGCCGGCACGCATTAAAGAGAGCTCGACAGCGTCTTGAATATCTTCAATATGGAAAGTGCCACCATCGGGGCGATTTCGTGTCAGGGCTATTTCAACTTTCGTAGTAATTTCTTCGACAGCTTCGTGCACGCGCGATGAGGCTGCAGCTTCACCACCCTCAACGGCGAGGAAGGCTTTAGTGACCGCAATTTTGATTTTATCGCGATCAAATGTGGTGATTTTGCCGTTACGACGGATAACACGATACTGGCCGGGTGCGGTGGTTTGGAGTTCATGTTCTGATGCCACCTGTGTATAAGGCATGGCAGAATCTTTTTCGTGACTTGGCGTAATATTGTCAGATTGCATTAGCTAATTCTCTTTCAAAGCGGTGATGGTGTTTTTGTTATTCGCAGATGAGCGTTTGAGTTTCTTTTTAGGTCTACCAAACACTATAAGATGGGGTGGGGAGAGCCGTCAACCCCAACATATTGTGGAAAGTATGGTGTACGGGTTGGGTGTAAGCTGTGGATAAAGTGTGTGGAAAATGTCTGATGTAAAAAAATTGTTTAGATTCCTATAGTTATTTAAGTGGCGCTAAATAATCTAATTTCCGTATTAGAAAACGGTAATATAATTTAATCATAGACAAGAAATTTTTTAATTTGCCTATATTTGGGCTGACAAGGGACTGAGAGCAAACATGATGAGAGGGATGAGCGCAAGAACCGAGGAACCGCATAAAGCTCGGTCAGATTGGAAGAATTTACAGCGTTTATTCCCTTATTTATGGGAATACCGTGGGCGTATTCTATTGGCATTAGCGTGTTTGATATTAGCCAAGGTAGCCACTGTTGGTGTGCCGGTCATACTTAAATATATCGTCGATAGCTTGGATGCTGAACAACTCATGTTGCAATTGCCATTGACGTTATTACTAGGTTATGGCGCTTTGCGCTTAGCCACGGCCTTGTTTAATGAGCTGCGTGATGTGTTGTTTGCTCGTGCACGTTTCAGAGCTATACGGCGTTTGTCGACTGCCGTATTGGATCATCTTCATCGTCTATCGTTGGGCTTTCATTTGGATCGTCGCACCGGCACAGTGACACGGGATTTAGAGCGGGGCACATTGAGCCTTAGCTCTTTGGCTAATTATTTTATCTTTATTGTGATTCCCACCATATTTGAAATTTTGCTGGTCATGGGAATTTTATTTGGTTCTTATAATGCACAGTTCAGTTTGATTACGTTATTCACGGTGTTGGCGTATGTGGCATTCACCGTCTATTTTAGTAATTGGCGTATGCACTATCGGCATACGGCGAATCGTTTAGATTCTGAGGCGCATTCACGTGCTGTCGATAGTTTGCTCAATTATGAGACGGTCAAGTACTTTAATAATGAAGAATTTGAGGTGCAACGCTATGCAGAGACTTTGTCAGAGTGGGAGGAGGCTACCGTTAAAAGTACCTTTACTATGTCGTTACTCAATTTTGGACAGGCCGCGATTATTGCTGTCGGTGTTAGCTTTATTATGATTTTTGCCGCTCAAGGCGTGGTTGATGGTGACATGTCTATTGGCGACTTAGTATTGGTGAATGCCCTCATGCTACAGCTATTTTTGCCCATGAATATGCTTGGCATTGTGTATCGTCAGATTACTTATGCTTTAGCAGATATGGATCGTTTGGCTAAATTGCTGGATGAGGTGCCAGAGGTGCAAGACGATGAGCGCGCGCATAGTTTACAAGTATCGCAATGTGCTATCGATTTTAGACAGGTATGTTTTTCTTATCAGGCAGAACGTCCGATTTTGAATAAGGTGGATTTATCGATATGTGCGGGAGAGAAAGTCGCTGTTGTGGGGCCTTCGGGCTCAGGGAAATCCACCTTAGCTCGCTTGTTATTCCGTTTCTATGACGTCACAGAGGGTGAAATCACCATTGATGGCGATAACATCTCGCAGGTGACTCAAGATAGCTTGAGACGCCACATAAGCATGGTGCCGCAAGATACCATGCTGTTTAATGAATCCATTCGATTCAATATTCAGTATGGTAATCCAAAGGCTGATGAGGATGAGTTTAAGCAAGCGATCAGTTTGGCTAATTTGGATGCATTGATTAGAGATCTTCCTGAGGGGCTAGATACTGTTGTGGGTGAGCGTGGCTTGAAATTGTCTGGTGGGGAAGTTCAGCGGGTAGCCATTGCGCGTGCCATCCTTAAGCGACCTAAAATTATTGTGTTTGATGAGGCGACTTCGAGTCTGGATTCTGAAACGGAGAGTGCGGTCATGCAGGCGATACATCAGGTCACGGAAAATGTGACCTCTTTGATGATTGCCCATCGTTTGTCCACAATTGTTGATGCTGATCGTATATATGTTTTAGAGAAAGGGCGTGTGGTTGAGTATGGTACACACAATGAATTGCTGACTCGTAATCAGCTATACTCGCATCTGTGGGAATTGCAGCAATCAGATCATGATTAATTGTTGCCCTCCAAAATGTGTACAGCGGTGTTTTTCAATAAGCGTATTTAAGACGGTAATCAGGTGGGTATTTGGGTAGTGCAACTGCGTGCGGTGATGACTAACTTTAGAAAACTTAAATTAATTATAAATATTTAAAAACTTATACTGGCGGGATTTAATATGGAAGAAAAACTGAATTCTGAATTAGATTTAATGGATAGCAGTGGATGTGCCAGTAGTGAGCCATTTGCGTTGCGAGTGATGGGTGACAGTATGGAGCCTGAATTTAAAGACGGTTGCATTATTATTATCGATCCGTCTGGTAATGCGGCGCATGGAAGTTACGTTATTGCAGAATTAGAAGGTGAGTATATTTTTCGACAATTCGTGCAAGAGGGTGACAAATACTTACTCAAAGCTGTGAATGAAGGTTATCCGCAAGTCGAGCTGCAAGATATATCAGTAGTGCGCGGAGTGGTGACTCAGCGAGCAGGGACTCGTCGTACTTATCATAAACACTACGATTAAGTTTTATATGCTTGGATTAATCGTTGTTTTGGATAAATGCACTATTGAATTTTTAATTATCCGAACTATTTGTTGTAGCGATTGAAGTAGCGCACATACAAAAAGAATATCAATAAATAAAGTGCTATCAGTGAGACAATCTGCCCTATGTCTAGATCGGGTAGATTGATGGTGATGACGCTGGCGATGATGACACCCACCAGTGCGAAGCGATTACGTTGCCATGGTCTCATAGATTTCTCCAGTTAAATTAAAAAAACACCTGCAGATATAAAGCCCAAAAGCACCAATAACACAGTGAGGCTGGCGAAGACTAATAGATATTTCATCACTTTATGATGAGGCCTAGTTATTGGACTTTTGAAGCCAAAAAGCTTTCAGCCTCATCGCCATCCACAGGCTTGGATTGGCTGTCTATCATGGCTTGATCAAAATCATTCCACCCACGTAAACCGGTTTTAAGCGACATTACCTGATTGAAGCCTAGTTGTTGCAGCATATGCGCGGCCATACAACTGCGTTTGCCTGAGCGGCAAATCACTATTACTTGGCGGTCTCGAGCTAATGACAGTTCTGGATCAGTCTCATCGTAACCCTGCTCGCTAGCAGATTCTAATATGCCGCGTGGTATGTTGATGGAGTGTGCGATATGCATAGTTTGATATTCATCTGCTTCACGCACGTCTACCATTAACATATCTTGATGTTGGTCTATTTTTTCAGAAAGATCCCATGGCATGATTTCAGTGATGAGGGCGGCGGTTTCTGCGACAATTTGGTCAAAAGTTTTCATGTTGCGATGACTGGTTGCGGTTGATGGGGCAGTGTCAGTTATTTCTTATTTGCCCGCAGGCCTTGTTCAACAGCGATGACAGCGGCCTCTACGCGTGAATGTATGTTGAGTTTTCTTAAGATAGCTTTGACATGTAATTTCACTGTTCCATCTGAAATACCCAAGTTGCGAGCAATGACTTTATTACTCTGTCCCTCTGCTAAAAGACTGAGGATTTCAGATTCGCGTGGTGTGAGGTCATCGATTGGGCTGGGTTCAGTTTCTAAGATGGGCTCGCCTTTGACAACGCGAGCCAATATTTGGGTTAGGTTGGGTGCCACTACAGTTTCACCCTTGACGATTTCGCGCAATGCAGCCACTACGTCATCAGGTTCCATTTCTTTGAGCAAGTAACCTTTGGCGCCATTTCTTAAAGCCTCGACCAGATCACGTTCATCATTACTGGTGGTGAGCATAACTATGGGGGATTCGAATTTTGCTTGTTGGAGTTGTTTGAGCACTTCCAAGCCAGTGATGCTGGGCATGCGCATGTCTAACAACAAGATATCGGGTTTCAGCTCTTGAGCAAGACGAATACCTTCGTGGCCATCACCTAATGATCCGACGACATCGATATTATGTCGGTCAAGCAGACCCTTAAGTCCATCACGGAATAGGGTGTGGTCATCAATGATCAGTACGCGTAAATTCGAGTTCATTGTCTTGTGGTCCGTTTTTTGTGTCCATTATTGGATTATGACTGAATTCTAAAACAATTCGAGTGCCTTCGCCGGGTTCACTCTCAACGTATAGCTTACCACCAAAGCGCATGGCACGATCGCGCATAATGGACAAACCTATGTGTTCACCGGAATGAAAGCTAGTTTTTGGCTCTGCAAAGCCTACACCATCGTCCTCAATCAGCACGATATAGTGATAATTGCCTCCACTCATCATGATGCGGACATTTTCAGCATCGCTATGTTTACGGATATTGTTGAGTGATTCTTGAATAATACGCAATACATGGAATTCAGTTTCTGCAGGGAGATCGGCCTCTGGCCACTCATTTTGGAAGAAAACCTGTATTTCATCATTGACCTGACGGAATCGATCGACCGTGCTTTGCACAGATGAAATCAGACTTGCTAGTACGGTGGGTGATCGGAAATGTGCAATCAGTTCTCGAATCTCATTATGGGCCTCATTGATGGAAGCTTCGATTTTCTCTAATTCTGTCCACACTTGAGCTTCGTTTCCTTGATGCAAGGTTTCATCTAGCACGCGCACTTGGAAACGAATACTGGTGAGTGTTTGAGCTAGTGAATCATGCAGTTCATTGGCAATATGCGTTCTTTCACGCATGATAGATAATGAGCGAGTTTCCTCATCAAGATGAGATTTTTCTATGGCGGCTCCCAGTTGGCGACCAATACTGGTAAATAGTTCGTTATAGTCATTGAACATATTCAATGATTCTTTATGAACATAGAAATGATACACGCCCAGTAATTTTTCTTGATACTGGAGTGGCACTATGAGGATATCGATTTCCTCCTCAGAGAAATATTTTTTACATAAGTACCGGTCACATGGCATAAGTTTGATGCGCAGTGATCCGTCGTCATTGGTTTGGTTGTCCATGCACAAATTTTCATGCAGTTTCATCAGTGACTCTGCCACATTGATATGAGTGAGTAATTCGACATTGGTCTCATCGATGACCAGATAAGCGCATGAAGATTGAGCATTAATTAATTCTGTAAGGGTGTGTAAAAATTCACTGAGTAAGGTTTCTACGCTACGTGACAAATTGATGCTGCTAGCAATATCATAGAGTATTGACAGTGAACGCGTTTTATGGGCGATATGGTCGGTGTGACGTTGTACTTGCAGTTCTGCATCACGCGATAATGACTGCAACATTTCACCGATGAAATGTAAGTTGCTATTAAGATGTTGTGATTCAGTACTTGGTGTTGGTTTGATTTGTGCGTCTAATTGCCCCCCGCGAATCATCTCAGTCCAGGCTTGTATATTTTCAGCCGGCTTAATATACGACGACCAAATTCGGATTAGGCTAATGACAATAATAATTATTGCTAAGATAAATGCGCTGATGATTATTGATTCACCTGAGATACTGAAAAGTATCATTCCAACCGCAATGGCAATGGCTAAAAAGCATTGATTGTATGTTTTTTTATGCCAGGTCATCATATATCAACTCATCACACCAAAGGGCTAGAGTGGTGAAACTTATTCTTCCTTGCTAGGTGAGTAGTTTGGATCATTCGGATTGAGAAATACAAAATGAAATTGTTTAGGTTCTAACTCAGCATAGTCCACAGTAGTGCCTTTGAGTAAATCAAAACTCGATTGAGCAACCACGATAGTGACGTTATTAGAAGTGAATGTATGGTCATTGCCTGCTTTATTGCCTACGTCATCAAAGCCCATCCCATAATGAAAGCTTCCATCAGGGTTTTTGCTTACAGCAATGCGCAGAGGTAGGTTATCAGTCTGTGATTCTATTGCCGCTTTCTGAATTTTTTCGGCGGCGATTTGAGTGATTTTTATGTCGTCCATGGAATTGGTTTTATGGAAAAAGTGAATTGATTATACCTTGCTTAATTATACTATGCTTGTTCACTGACGAATTTTAAAAAACGGCTAATCCATGGGTTTTGTTGACTATGTCGTTGATGAGCATAACAGGCAAGTGTGTTGTTAATGCGTATACCATCATTTTTTTTGTCGACACCATGGCCACGCTTAATATCGAAACTCAGTGGTATATGTTTGTCTAAGTTTTGTAAGTAGGAATAATGAAATTCATGGGCATTGATGACTTGATCAGTAGCGGGTGACCATAAGCTATGAGTGTTCTCTTTAAACTGAGTATAACCACGCCCTTGTGGACGTTCGCTCATGTGACAGTTGGCAGGGATAAAGCCCACCATGGATTGCTCTTGGGACTGATAATGAATGTTTTCACATAGATACATTAAACCGCCACATTCGGCATAGGCCGGCATGCCAGCACTGAGTTTTTGTTGTATGTCTTGTCGCAAAGATTGATTGTTATACAGTTCAGTCAAACATTTCTCTGGAAAGCCACCGCCTATCCATAAGGCATCGGTTGCTGGTAGCTGCGGATCATTTAATGTATCAAAGGCGATCAGTTCGGCGCCATGAGCACGAAAAGTATCTAAATCATCGGCATAATAAAAGCCAAAGGCACGATCTTTCGCATAGGCAATACGCACGGGATAATGTTCATAATTAGCTGGAGTTTTTGTAGTAGGCGCGTCGGGTATGGGTGCGGCACACGCTAGAATTTGTTCGCAGTTGACTTGTGCTGCAATAATATCGCCTAACGTTTGGATTTTAGATAAGGCCTGTTGATCTTCATTGCTGGGGATCAACCCTAAGTAACGCTCTTCAACAAGTAATTGATCATCGCGTTGTATAGCACCGAGTACTGGTATATCTGTATAGGTTTCCACCACTTGGCGGAGTTTGCTTTCATGGCGGCTGCCGCCAATGAAATTTAGAATTACACCAGCAATATTGACGGCTGGATCAAACTGTTGATAGCCCAACAACAATGGAGCGACGCCACGAATGGTGCCACGACAATCCAGCACTAATACCACGGAGGAGTCTAATAGCTTGGCTAAAGCTGCGTTACTATTAGAACCATCCATGGCCAGTCCATCGTATAGGCCTTTGTTAGCCTCAATAATAGAGATATCCGCATGCAGGCTTTGATGACTAAATAGAGATAGGATTTCTTGATCCGTTTGGGTCCAGAAATCGAGGTTATAACAGCTGCGCTGCGCGGCTGCGCTTAACCACATCGGATCTATGTAGTCAGGACCCTTTTTGAAGGGCTGAACAGTTTTGCCTTGAGCTGTAAGAGCAGCACATAACCCTGTGCTGACAATTGTTTTGCCTGAGGATTTATTTGCAGCAGAAATCAGGATTTGACCCATATCACGCTAATATTCAGTTAAAATACACCGAGCTAGGTTACATCATTTGGCCATTTGGTAGCACTATCTATTAATCACTATCTCCAATTACTCAAGTACATCTTGGTTATCTTTTATGACAGAACAAAATAACAGTGGGCCTAAAGTTGGCATGGTCAGTTTAGGTTGCCCCAAAGCTTTAGTTGATTCTGAGAGAATCATCACGCAATTGAGATCAGAAGGTTATCAAATAGCCTCGGATTATGAGGGCGCGGATGCGGTGATTGTGAATACCTGTGGATTTATTGATTCTGCCAAACAAGAATCTTTGCAGGCGATTAATGAAGCTATCGACGAAAATGGCAAGGTGATCGTGACCGGTTGTATGGGAGTGAACGAGGAAGATGTGACTGCCATTCCAAGTCAAGTGTTGAGTATTTCAGGGCCTCAAGATGTCGATTCAGTGATGTCAGCAGTGCGCAGTGCATTGCCTATTAACTATGATCCATTTGTTGAACTGCTACCACCACAAGGTATTAAGTTAACACCGCGTCATTATGCTTATTTAAAGATTTCTGAGGGGTGTAACCATAAATGTAGTTTTTGCATTATTCCTTCCATGCGCGGCAAACTTCGCAGTCGTTATTTGTCTGATATTTTAAAAGAAGCTGAAAACTTAGTGGCAGCAGGCGTCAAAGAATTATTGATTATTTCCCAAGACACCAGCGCTTATGGAATAGATATCAAGCATGAGTCACAGTTATGGCGCGGACAAATTTATAATAATTCGATGCTGGATTTATGTCGTGCTCTGGGTGAGTTAGGTATTTGGGTGCGTTTGCATTATGTCTATCCTTATCCAAATGTTGAGCAGATTATGCCGCTAATGAATGAGGGTAAGATCCTGCCTTATATAGATGTGCCTTTCCAACATGCTAGTTATAACATTCTAAAGGCAATGCGACGTCCAGCCTCCAGCGAGCGCACATTAGATCAAATTCAAAGCTGGCGTAAGTTATGTCCAGAACTCGTTATCCGCAGTACTTTCATCGTTGGATTTCCGGGTGAAACAGAACAGGACTTTGATCTACTGTTGTCATTCTTGCGAGAAGCACAACTAGATCGCGTGGGGTGTTTTCAATATTCACCGGTGCAGGGTGCGACGGCGAATGAATTGGGTGGTGAAGTCGCGGATGAGGTTAAGCAGGAACGTTGGGATCGTTTTATGGAGCTGCAACAAGAAATTAGTGAGGATAAGCTTGAGCAAAGGGTTGGTCAGACGATGACTGTATTGATTGATGAAGTGGACCATGAGCGAGCTATTGCCAGAAGTTATGCAGATGCACCAGAAATTGATGGTACTGTGCAAATTGTGGGTGAACATGACTGTCAGGTTGGCGATCTGGTTGAGGTGACAGTGGAAGATGCCAATGAGTACGACTTAATCGCAGTATTAGCAGATTAATCAAGCCGGGTAGCAGTGAATAAATTGTACGCCGCTCGAATATCGCGTGCATCAGTAAAACCGTAATTATATCAGCAACTTGAATGTAAAAAGACCCGCAATTGTTGATAAATTAACCATTAGGTTTTGCCGACTCAAAGGCTCGGATCAGTTATACTATGTGACCTAAATATCATCTCGACGCATGTATGAAATTTATGCGTAATATTTATGTGTAATGCTTGATCAACACGCTGAGCATGAATCTACACAAAACCATTGCTAGGTTTTTAACGTAAGTGTAGTTTTTGAATACACATCTGTTGAAGTCAGCAGTGATAGAAGATGATGTAAAACATCAATAAACCTGGAGATAATTCTCATGAGTAAAATACCAGCAACATTAATTCCTGGTGATGGTATTGGGCCGGAAATTGTTCAAGCGACCCTTAAGGTGCTATCTGCACTGGATGCTCCATTTGAATGGGAAGAACAGCTCGCAGGTATGGCAGCACAAGAGCTGTCGGGTGATCCATTACCACAGTTAACCATCGATAGTATTCGTAAAACTAAGTTAGCCCTAAAAGGTCCTCTGACTACCCCTGTGGGTAGTGGCTTTCGGTCGATCAATGTTCGCTTGCGTGAAGAATTTGCATTGTTTGCTAATGTTCGACCTGCACGCAGTTTTTTATTGGGTGGGCGTTTTGAAAATGTAGATCTAGTATTAATTCGTGAGAATCTTGAGGGATTATATGTGGGAGTTGAGCACTATATTCCCATCAATGATGACCCAAAAGCTGTGGCTGAAGCGTCTGGGATTATTACGAGATTTGGTTGCACACGTTTTGCAGAGTTTGCTTTCAACTGGGCGATTAAAAACAATCGCAAGAAAGTCACTATTGTTCACAAAGCGAATATTCTTAAGAAACTTACAGGTTTGTTTTTAGAGACTGCCACTGAGTTAGGCAAAAAATATGAGGGCCAAATTGAAGTTGAAGAAAGAATCGTCGATAACTGTGCCATGCAATTAGTATTAAACCCAGATCAATTCGATGTGCTCATCACAACAAATATGTTTGGGGATATTTTGTCGGATGAGATCGCAGGACTAGTGGGCGGATTAGGCTTGGCACCCTCTGCCAATATTGGTAAAGATGCCTCGATCTTTGAGGCCGTGCATGGTTCGGCTCCAGATATTGCAGGCCAACAATTAGCAAATCCGACCGCACTAATGTTAGCTTCGGCGTTGATGTTAGATCATGTCGGTGAACAAGATAAAGCCACAGTATTACGTGAAGCCTTGGATACTCAATTGAGATCAGGCGAAGGGCTGACAGTTGATTTGGGTGGTAACGCTTCCACTATAGAATTTGCAGATAACATTATTCGTTTGCTGTAGCAGATTCGATCTTTTTGTTTGGAACCAATCGCTTCAAACGATTAGTTTCAAATTTTGTGTGTGACTGATTATATGTGAGTGCTTGTAACGAGTATTTGTAAACGAGAGCTTTTTGTCGAGTGCTCATGTGTGACGTCAGAAAGTATCTATGCCGGTGAGTTACCCAAGTCAGCCATTGCTAATATCTAAAAACACTTCCAAATTCTGAAAATTTAATCAGCCAAGAATCCACGCATAGTCTTGGATGAGTTCATTGCGTAGGTTCTCAACTTCTTCCAGCGCACGACCGCGAGTGTTGGGTTCAAAAGTGATATTTTCAACAATGCGTGTGGGTGTGGCTCCTGAATAAATAATCCTACTAATTATAGTTAACATTAATGATTATTACGAATGTTAACTGGATTACCTCATATAAGTTAGAGTAGTTAGCCTGCACGCTTCAATATGATAGTTAGAGAAAATATATGGAGAAGGGTGACTTACCCGCGAAGATTGAAGGTTTAACACACGTCTTAGAAAATTGATTTGATAGAATATGACTGTGTTGACAGTGAGTCAGTTGGTACTGCTTTAGTCGATTGTTTTCTTTTTATACTCACATACATCATTGATGATGCATTGTTGGCATTTAGGTGTGCGTGCAATACATGTGTAGCGACCGAGTAAGATCAACCAATGATGAGCATCCAATTTGAATTCGTCGGGTATTAGACGTACGAGACGTTTCTCAACTTCTAGTACAGTTTTCCCAGGTGCGATGCCAGTGCGATTCGAGACTCGATATATATGTGTGTCAACGGCAATAGTAGGATGCCTAAAAGCTGTATTGAGTATTACATTTGCTGTTTTGCGTCCAACACCTGGTAAGGCCTCCAGTGCCGCACGATCTTCAGGTACCTGACTATCATAGTTATCCATTAAAATCTTACAGGTCTTGATCACATTCTTGGCTTTGGTATTGAATAAGCCGATGGT